>LNFM01000870.1_pt1 | contig 260381 bp, 239 predicted proteins | sample 596031 | NCBI WGS metagenome assembly LNFM01 (sample SAMN04254537, study PRJNA301005) | activated carbon metagenome | isolation source: dual media filters at the Ann Arbor, Michigan drinking water treatment plant | place: USA: Ann Arbor | reverse complement strand
CGATCTGCGTGAACTCGGGCTGGCGGTCGGCGCGCAGGTCTTCGTCGCGGAAGCACTTGGTGATCTGGTAGTAGCGGTCGAAGCCGGCCACCATCAGCAGTTGCTTGAAGAGCTGCGGGCTCTGCGGCAGCGCGAAGAAGTGGCCGTCGTGCACGCGGCTGGGCACCAGGTAGTCACGCGCGCCCTCGGGCGTGCTCTTGGTCAGCATCGGCGTTTCGATGTCGATGAAACCCTGCTCGTCCAGGAACTTGCGCACCTCGATGGCCACGCGGTAGCGCAGACGCAGGTTCTTCTGCATCTCGGGGCGGCGCAGGTCCAGCACGCGGTGGGTCAGGCGCACCGTTTCGCTGAGGTTTTCGTCGTCCAGCGGGAACGGCGGCGTGACGCTGGCGTTCAGCACTTCCAGTTCGTGGCACAGCACCTCGATCTTGCCGCTGACGAGTGCGGTGTTTTCGGTGCCGGCGGGGCGTGCGCGCACGAGGCCCTTCACCTGCAGGCAGAACTCGTTGCGCACGCCCTCGGCGGTCTTGAAGCTGTCGGCGCGGTCGGGGTCGCAGACGATCTGCACCAGGCCTTCGCGGTCGCGCAGGTCGATGAAGATGACACCGCCGTGGTCACGCCGGCGGTGGGCCCAGCCCATCAGGGTCACGGTCTGGCCCATCAGCGCTTCGCTGACCAGGCCGCAGTAGGTGGTTCTCATGGTTCGATTCCAGTCGGAAACAGAGTGTTCTTGAAAAGGGTGTCGGGGTCTGGCGCTGCTGCAAGCCGGGTGGCCAGAGGCCGGGAGTCGGCCTTGCCACGCACGGGACTGCTCAGGGCTGGCCGGTTGCCTTGCCGGGCCAGCCCGGTCAATTTCGTGCAGGCGCCACGGCCACCGGCGGTGCGCCGTTGCCACCCGGGCTGACGACGCCCATCGAGATGACGTACTTCAGGGCCTCGTCGACGCTCATCTTCAGCTCGATGACATCGGCGCGCGGCATCATCAGGAAAAAGCCCGAAGTCGGGTTCGGCGTGGTCGGCACGTAGACGCTGACGTAGTCGCCTGGCAGGCGTGTGGCCACCTCGCCACCGGGCCGGCCGGTGACAAAGGCGATGGTCCAGCTGCCATGGCGCGGGTACTGCACCAGCACCGCTTCGCGAAAGGCGTTGCCGCTGCTGGAGAACAGCGTGTCGGAGACCTGCTTGACCGAGTTGTAGATGCTCTTGACGATGGGAATCTGGCGCAGCACGCGGTCCCATTGCCGAACCCACCACTGGCCCACGAAGTTGGCGGCAAACACGCCCGTCAGCAAGAGGCCGAGCACCATCACCACGACACCCAGGCCCGGCATGCCACGCAGTCGGTCGATGTTGGCGCGGGCGGCCTCGGGCAGCACGGCCTGGGTGGCACCCAGCATCCACGCAAAAACACCGTCCAGCGTGCCCAGCAGCCAGGACAGCACCCAAATGGTGATGGCCAGCGGCAACCAGACCAGCAGGCCAGCGACGAGGTATTTCTTCAAGGGGGACCGCCTGGCAGAAGTCAGCTGCCCGAACTGGGCGTGGCAGGTGGCGGCGCGGGCGCGGCGGCGGGCGCAGCAGCCTTGTCGGCTTTCCCGGCCGGCTTGGCCGCACCGGCCTCCGATGACTTGGCAGCAGCCGTGTCGCCCGCCGCGGCCGAGGGCTTGTCGTCAGCGGCCTTGGCAGCCTCACCGTCGGCGGCCTTGGGCGCGGCGGTGTTGCCGCCCTTGAAGTCGGTCACGTACCAGCCCGAACCCTTGAGCTGGAAGCCAGCCGCGGTGAGCTGCTTGGCATAGGTGCTCGCACCGCAGGCCGGACACACGGTGAGCACCGGGTCCGACATCTTCTGCAGCACGTCTTGTGCGTGGCCACAGGAGGTGCAGCGGTAGGCGTAGATGGGCATGGCTGGAGTGGTTCGCTGAGAGCTCGCTGGAACGTGATTCGGTGGGCCACGGGCGTCCAACGGTGGCGGCCACGGCCAAACCCTTGATTTGCAAGGTCAAAACCCTAAATTATAGGGCGGCGGCCGGTTTTCCCCGTGGCCGGCTTCAGATCAGGAAGATCTGCATCGCCAGCATGCCGGCCACAAAGCCCACGGCCGCCCAGAGCAGGGTTCGCAACAGACGGTTGGTGCGCCGCTGCTCGGCCAGCAGCGCCAGCAGCGCCGGGCTGTCGACGGGCCGGGCCTGCGCCTGCAGGGCCTGGTGCACGAGGCGCGGCAGCTCGGGCATCAATTGGGCGTAACGCGGCGCCTCTTTTTTCAGGCGGTCCACCAGGCCGCGCCAGCCCACCTGCTCGTTCATCCAGCGTTCGAGAAAAGGCTTGGCAGTGGTCCACAGGTCGAGCTCGGGGTCGAGCTGGCGACCCAGGCCTTCGATGTTGAGCAGCGTCTTCTGCAGCAGCACCAGCTGGGGCTGGATCTCGACGTTGAAGCGGCGCGAGGTCTGGAACAGCCGCAGCAGCACCTGGCCCAGCGAGATGTCCTTCAGCGGCCGGTCGAACTGGGGTTCGCACACCGCGCGGATGGCGCCCTCGAGCTCGTTCACGCGCGTGCCGGGGGGCACCCAGCCGCTTTCGATGTGCAACTCGGCCACGCGCTTGTAGTCGCGCCGGAAAAACGCGATGAAGTTGTAGGCCAGGTATTCCTTGTCGGTCTCGGTGAGCGTGCCGATGATCCCGAAGTCGAGTGCGATGTAGCGCCCGAAGGTGGCCGGGTCCAGGCTGACCTGGATGTTGCCCGGGTGCATGTCGGCATGGAAATACCCGTCGCGGAAGACCTGGGTGAAGAAGATCGTCACGCCATCGCGCGCCAGCTTGGGGATGTCGACACCCGCCGCACGGATGCGGTCGATCTGGCTGATGGGCACGCCCATCATGCGCTGCATGACGATGACCCCCGAGGTGCACAGTTCCCACACCATCTCGGGCACCAGCACCAGGTCCAGGCCCTCCATGTTGCGGCGCAGCTGCGTGGCGTTGGCGGCCTCGCGCACGAGGTCGAGCTCGTCGTGCAGGTAACCGTCGAACTCGGCCACCACCTCGCGCGGTTTCAGGCGCTTGCCATCGGCCGACAGGCGTTCGACCCAGCGTGCCAGCGTGTGCAGCAGCTGCAGGTCCTGGTCGATGACCTCCAGCATGCCCGGCCGCAACACCTTCACCGCCACCTGGCGGCCGTCCAGCAGCACGGCGAAGTGCACCTGCGCGATGGACGCACTGGCCACCGGCTCGGCGTCGAAGCTGGCAAAAACGGCATCGATGGGCCGACCGAAGGCCTCTTCGACCATTGCGCGCGACTGCGCCGCCGGGAAGGGCGGCACGCGGTCCTGCAGGCGCGCCAGTTCGTCGGCCACGTCCAGCGGAATCAGGTCGCGCCGTGTCGACAGCACCTGGCCGAACTTGACGAAGATGGGGCCGAGTTTTTCCAGCCCCTGCCGCAGGCGTTCGCCACGCGGCGCGTCGAGCTGGCGGCCGATGGTGACCAGCCGCACCAGCAAACGCACCCAGCGCTGGCGGAAGGCGCTGAGCGCCACCTCGTCCAGGCCGAAGCGCAGGATGGTGACGACGATGAAAACCAGGCGGGCGAGGTTCCTCATCTGCGCCGCCGGCACCGGCCGGCCACGATCAGGCCCGGCGTGCGCGCCACTGCTCGCCCAACGCCGACGCCCCCTTCAGCGCCGTGCGCAGGCCCGCAGACAGCATGCGGCCCACCTGGTGCAGCGGCTGCGCCAGCTGCGGGCCGAAGAGGCGGTCCAGGTCGGCGGCCACGTCCCAGCGCAGGTTCTGCAGCAGCCAGTTCACGTCAGCGGCCAGCTGGGCATTGCCGTCGATCGTGAGTGCCGGCGGCTCGCCCGCCAGCGCTCGTGCAAGCACCGCGGCGGGGTTGCTGGCGTCCAGCTGCACGGCCAGGTCGGCGGCATCGACACCGCTGGGGCCGCACCAGTCCAGCAGCCCGGCAGGCGTGACACGCCAGGCCAGCGCCGGGGGCGGCGGCAGCAGCGAAGGCCAGTTGGGCAGGGTCAGCGACAGCGTGGCCCCGCTGTGTGGTCGCAGCCGTTCGGTGGCCACCGCCTCGCTGGACAGCACGTGGTTGAGCAACAGCGTCAGACGCTCGGCAAGGGCCGGCGCCAGCATGGCATTCAGACTGTGAAGCATTGCGCGATTGTAGGCAGCATGGCCCGGCCGGCGCTGCGCACCCCTCATCCGTCGGCCCCGGGGCCGCGCGGCAAATGGGCGAGAATCCGTCGCTTTGCCGAGCGCCTGTCACCGCCCGCCTGTCACTGCCTGTGCACCGTGGGTACGCTGCTTGCGTCGAACCCGCTACAGCACGGTGCCGCCCCAGAACGATGTTTGAAGACCGAGGATACAAACGCACGTTCAGCAGCGCGCCCCAGTCGGTGACCTCGCTGGTGGCGGCATTCCTGGAGCCGACGCTGACGGTGCTGGTCTTCCTGGCGGTGTCGGCGGCCTTCGACGAACCCATCGGCCGCTCCGACCTGACGCTGTGCCTGCTGGTCTTTGCGCTCACCTTCCCGGGCCGCAACCGTTTCTGGGACCGGCCGCTGAATGCCGCTGTCGACATCAGCACCTCGTGGCTGAGCCTCATCGTCATCCTCACGCTGTGTGGCTACGCCACCCGCAGCCTGGGCCTGTTCGATGCCAACATCGTGCTGTGGTGGATGCTGATCACGCCGGTGCTGCTGTGGCTCACCTACTTCTGCGGCCGCACCCTGCTGCAGCGGCTGGCCGCCAGGCCGGAAAACCGCCGCACGGCCGTGGTGGTGGGCGCCGGCGCGCTGGGTGTGAAGGTGTCGCGGGCTTTCCAGGCCCGAGGCCTCAGCGGCCCGGCCTTCCTGGGGTACTTCGACGACCGCGCCGACGAGCGGGTGGACGCCGAAGCCATCGGGCAACGCCTGGGCAATCTGCGCCAGGTGGCGCCGTACGCGCGTGAACATGGTGTGAGCGAGATCTACATCACGCTGCCCCTGGGTTCGCAGCCGCGCATCCTGGAGCTGATGGAACAGGTGCAGGGCACCACGGCCAGTGTCTTTTTCGTGCCGGACGTGTTTGGCATCAGCATCATCCAGGGCCGCCTGCAGGACATGAACGGTGTGCCCGTGGTCGGCCTGTGTGAAACGCCGTTCACGGGCACCAACCGGCTGGTGAAAAACCTGTCCGACCTGGTGTTGGGGGCGCTGATCCTGACGCTCATCGCACCCGTGCTGGCGGTGCTGGCCATCGGCGTCAAACTCAGCTCGCCCGGGCCGGCCATCTTCAAGCAGCGACGCAACGGCCTGGACGGTGAAGAGATCATCGTCTACAAGTTCCGCTCGATGCGTTCGCAGGACGACGGCGACATCGTCAACCAGGCCACCAAGGGCGACCCGCGCATCACACCTTTCGGCGCCTTCATCCGCCGCACCTCGCTGGACGAACTGCCGCAGTTCATCAACGTGTTGCAAGGCCGCATGAGCATCGTCGGTCCGCGCCCGCATGCGGTGGCGCACAACGAGCAATACCGTCAGCTCATCAAGGCCTACATGGTGCGGCACAAGGTGAAACCCGGCATCACCGGCTGGGCGCAGATCCACGGCCACCGCGGCGAAACCGACACCATCGAAAAGATGCAGGCGCGGGTGGAGTACGACCTGGAGTACCTTCGCAACTGGTCGCTGGGCCTGGACCTGCAGATCATCGCGCGCACCATCAAGCTGGTGTTCTTCGACCGCAACGCGTATTGAAGGCTTTCATGGACCGCCCGCCTGCCCTGCCCCGTCGCGCCCCGCGCCTGCTGCCAGCAGCCCACGCCATGGCGCTGCTGGCCTGCGCTGCCGGCCTGGGCTGGACAGCGCCCGCCGCGGCGCAGGCCAGCCCCTACTACGTGGCCGGGTCGCTCGCGGCCATCCACGACAGCAACATCCTTCGCCTGGCGGGCGACCAGGTGGCCGGGCCCGATCAGAGCCAGTCCGACACCATCTTCAGCACCGCCCTCGTGGGCGGTCTGGACCAGGGCATCGGGCGCCAACGTGTGTTCGGCAACCTGACACTGCGCGACAACCGCTTCCAGCGCAACGACACCTTCAACAACCAGAGCTACAACGGTTCGCTGGGCCTGGACTGGTCCACCGTCGAGCGCATCTCGGGCAACCTGTCGGTGAGCGCCTCGCGTGCGCTGTCCACCTTCAACGCCGAAGGGGTGGGCCTGCTGACGCAGAAGAACCTGGAAAGCAACCAGGCTGCCAACGCCCTGGTGCGGGTGGGCCTGGTCACCACCTACAGCCTGGAACTGGGCGTGGGGCAGCGGCGGGTGCGCAATTCGCTGGACGACGACCGCGTGAAGGCCCGCGACTTCAACCAGGACACTTATTCGCTTGGCCTGGCCTGGCGCCCCGGCGGCGCGCTGTCGATCACGGCGGCCCTGCGCCAACTGCAAGGTGAGTACCCCACCTTCCGCCGTGACACCACAGGCGCATTCGAATCCGACCGCTACAAGCAGCAGCAGGTGGATCTGGTCACCACCTGGCAGGCCAGCGGGGCCAGCGGGCTGGACCTGCGGCTGAACTTCGGCGACACGCAGTACGTGGCCAACGAAGCGCGCAAGTTCTCCAGTGTCAACGGCTCGCTGGGCTGGCTGTGGCAGGCCACGGGCAAGCTGCGCATCCTGAGCCGCTTCACACGCGACAAGGGGCAGGATGCCTACCCGGCGACAGTGCCGTTTTTCTTCACGCGCATCCCGGTGACCCTGTACGACAGCCGCAGCATCGACACCTGGCGGGTGCAGGCCGACTGGGACGTGTCGGCCAAGGTGGCCCTGTCCAGCAGCCTGCAGTCGGGCCGCCGCCAACTGGAGCGCGACACCGTGACCGTGGTGTCACCCACCTCGCTGGGCACCAGCAGTGGCCGCGACAACACGACACTGTTCACGCTGGGTGTGCGCTGGGCCCCGGTGCGCAACACGCTGCTGGGCTGCGACACCAGCAGCGAAAGGCGCAGCGCCAGCGGCCAGCTCACCGCCAATCTCAGAGGCAACAGCCTCACGTGCTACGGCCAGATCACCTTGCAATGACGGAGACCCGATGCCCACCATCCTGCTGACCGGCGCCACCGGCTACATCGCGTCCCACACCTGGCTGGCGCTGTGGCAGGCCGGCTTCGACGTGGTAGGGGTCGACGACTTCAGCAACAGCTCGCCCGCGGTCTTGCAGCGCCTGCAGCAGTTGGGTGGGCGCGAGCCGGTCTTCGTGCAGGCCAGCGTCTGCGACGCGGCAGCCATGGAAACCTTGTTCCAGCAGCACCGCATCGACGCGACGGTGCACTTCGCGGCGCTCAAGGCCGTGGGCGAGTCGACCACCGAGCCGCTGGCCTACTACGCCAACAACCTGGGCGGCCTGCTCACGGTCTGCAGCACGATGCTTCGCCACCAGGTGAGCCGCTTCGTGTTCAGTTCCAGCGCCACGGTGTATGGCGACCCGCAGTGCCTGCCGATCCGCGAAGACGCGGCGCTGACGGCCACCAACCCCTATGGCCAGACCAAGCTGATGGGCGAGCAGATCCTGCGCGACCTGGGACAGGCCCAGCCCGGCTGGCAGACCGCCTGCCTGCGTTACTTCAACCCGGTGGGCGCACACGAGAGTGGACTGATCGGCGAAGACCCGCGGGGTGTGCCCAACAACCTGATGCCCTACGTGGCCCAGGTGGCCGTGGGCCGGCGCGACAAGCTGGCGGTGTTCGGCCAGGACTACGCCACGCCCGATGGCACCGGTGTGCGCGACTACATCCACGTCAACGACCTGGCACAAGGCCATGTCGCTGCTTTGCAGCGACTGCTTCAGCACCCCGGCTCGTTCACCGTCAACCTGGGCACCGGCCGCGGTTACAGCGTGCTCGAAGTGGTCGCCGCCTACGCGGCGGCCAGCGGCCGCGCGGTGCCCTACGAAGTCAAGCCCCGTCGCGCCGGTGACGTGGCTGCGTGTTACGCCGACCCCGCGATGGCGCAAGCCATGCTGGGCTGGCGCGCCGAACTGGACCTGGCGCGCATGTGCGCCGACAGCTGGCGCTGGCAATCACTCAACCCCAAGGGATTCGAAACATGACCCCCACCTCCAAAACCCTGGTCTGGCCCGTTGTCATGGCCGGTGGCTCGGGCACCCGCCTGTGGCCTTTGTCGCGCAGCGGCTACCCCAAGCAGTTCCTGGTGCTCTCGGGCACTGGCAGCCTGTTCCAGCAGGCCGTGTCGCGCCTGCAAGGCTTGACCGATGACGCCATCGAAGTTGGGGCACCCGTGGTGGTGGGCAATGAAGAGCACCGATTTCTGGTGCTGGACCAACTGCGCGAGATCAAGGCCGAACCTTCGGCGGTGTTGCTAGAGCCGATGGGCCGCAACACTGCGCCGGCCATCACGCTGGCAGCGCTGCAGGCGCTGGACGGTGGCCTGGACCCGGTGTTGGTCGTCACTCCGGCCGACCAGACGGTAACCGATGGCGTCGCATTCACTGCTTCGCTCCGTCGCGCGGTCGTGGCTGCGGCAGAAGGTGCGATCACGATCCTTGGGGTCACGCCGGACCGGCCGGAAACCGGCTATGGCTACATCCGCGCTGACGGTTCGAAGGTGGCGCAGTTCATCGAAAAACCCGACCTCGCCACCGCGCAGAAGTACCTCGCTGCTGGCGGCTACTACTGGAACGCCGGCATGTTCGTGCTGCGGGCTTCGGTGTGGATGTCGGCGCTGGAACGTTTCCGCCCCGACATCGCCAGCGCGTGCCGAGCGGCCTTTGCAGCGCGCACCACCGACGCCACTTTTGTGCGACCCGGGAGGGAAGAGTTCGCCGCCGTGCCCGCGGAGTCGGTCGACTACGCGGTGATGGAAAAGTGCCCGAATGTGCTGGACATCCGCATGGAACCCCTGGCCGCCGGCTGGAACGACCTGGGTGCCTGGGAAGCCGTTTGGCAGGTGTCGCCCAAGGACAGCCGCGGCAACGCCGCCGTGGGCGACGCCATCTTCAGCGACTGCGACAACACGCTGGTGCACGCCACCAGCCGCCTCGTCAGCGTGGTCGGGCTGAAGGACGTGGTGGTGGTCGAAACACCCGACGCCGTGCTGGTGGCCAGCCGCGACAAGAGCCAGGACGTCAAGCACATCGTGGCGCATCTGGGCCGTGAACAGCGCGGCGAACACGCACTGCACCGCAAGGTGCACCGGCCCTGGGGCTGGTACGACAGCATCGACCAGGGCCCACGTGATCAGGTTAAGCGCATCATGGTCAAGCCCGGCGCATCGCTGAGCCTGCAGATGCACCATCACCGCGCCGAACACTGGATTGTCGTCACCGGCACCGCCGAAGTCACCGTGGGCCAGAAGGTGCTGCTGCTGACGGAAAACCAGAGCACGCACATTCCGCTGGGCGAAACCCACCGGCTGCGCAACCCCGGCAAGGTGCCACTGGAGATCATCGAGGTGCAGTCGGGCAGCTACCTGGGCGAAGATGACATCGTGCGCTTCGAGGACACCTACGGAAGGAAGTGACGCCCCCAGGCTTGTCCCTGCGGGCCTTCGCCACCCCCCGAGGGGGCTCTTGCAGCGGCCCGGCAGAGCCGGATCCGCGCAAGGCCTTGATCGGCTACATCGAGACTTGACATGACCATTCTCGTCACCGGCGGCGCCGGGTTCATCGGCAGCAACTTCGTGCTGGACTGGCTCGCGGGCCCGGCCACACGCGACGAGCCTGTGCTCAACCTGGATGCGCTGACTTACGCCGGCAATCTGCACAACCTGGCCTCGTTGCAAGGTGATGCACGCCACACTTTCGTCAAGGGTGACATCGGCGACCGACCACTGCTCGATGCACTGCTGGCCCAGCACCGGCCACGTGCCGTGGTGCACTTCGCGGCCGAAAGCCACGTCGACCGCAGCATCCACGGGCCCGGTGCCTTCATGAAGACCAATGTCGAGGGCACCTTCACGCTGCTGGAAGCGGTGCGGGGCCACTGGTCTGCAATGGACGATGCAGCCAAGGCGGCGTTCCGCTTTCACCATGTCAGCACCGACGAGGTCTACGGCAGCCTGGCGCCCGACGCACCGGCTTTCACCGAGACCCACACCTACCAACCCAACAGCCCCTACTCGGCCAGCAAAGCGGCCAGCGACCACCTGGTGCGTGCCTGGCACCACACCTACGGACTGCCGGTGGTCACCACCAACTGCAGCAACAACTACGGGCCCTATCACTTCCCCGAGAAGCTGATTCCGCTGATGATCGTCAACGCGCTGGACGGCAAGCCGCTGCCCATCTACGGCGACGGCCAGCAGGTGCGCGACTGGCTCTACGTCAGCGACCATTGCAGCGGCATCCGCGCGGTGCTGGCTGGCGGCCGGCTGGGCGAGACCTACAACATCGGCGGCTGGAACGAAAAAACCAACAAGGAGATCGTGCTCACGGTCTGCGCGCTGCTCGACGAACTGCGGCCCAGTGCCCAGGGCCCTTACAGCCGCCTCATCACTTACGTGACCGACCGCCCGGGCCACGACCGCCGCTACGCCATTGACGCACGCAAGATCGAAAGCGAACTGGGCTGGCGCCCGGCCGAGACCTTCGACACCGGCATCCGCAAGACGGTGCAGTGGTACCTGTCCAATGCTGACTGGGTGGCCAATGTGCAAAGCGGCGGCTACCGCGACTGGCTCAACACAAACTACACCCAACGATGAAGATCCTTCTGCTGGGCAAAGGCGGTCAGGTAGGCTGGGAGCTGCAGCGCTCTTTGTCCGTTCTTGGCGAGGTGGTGGCCTGCGACTTCGATTCGCCGGGTGACCTGAAGGCCGACTTCTCCGACCCCGAATCGCTGGTGCCACTGATCCGCCGCGAAAGGCCCGATGCCATCGTCAATTCAGCCGCGCACACCGCGGTCGACAAGGCCGAGTCCGAGCCCGATCTCGCGCGGGCCATCAACGCGCTCGCGCCGGGTGTCATTGCGCGCGAAGCGGCCGCGCTGGGCGCTTGCCTGGTGCACTACAGCACCGACTACGTCTACGACGGCAGTGGTGAACAGGAACGCGACGAATCGGCGGCCACCGCACCGCTGAGCGTGTACGGCCGCACCAAGCTCGAAGGTGAAAAGTTCATCCAGGACAGTGGCTGCACGCACTTGATCCTGCGCACCAGCTGGGTCTATGCCGCACGCGGTGGCAACTTCGCGCGCACCATGCTGCGCCTGGCAGCCGAGCGCGAAGAGCTGAAGGTCATCGCCGACCAGATCGGTGCACCGACGGGGGCTGACCTGCTCGCCGACGTGACGGCACTGGCGCTGCCGCGCTTGCGCCAGCAGCCCGCGCTGGGTGGTGTCTACCACTGCGTGGCCGCCGGCCAGACCAGCTGGCATGGGTATGCGCAACTGGTGATCGAGTGGGCGCGCAAACAGGGCCACATGGTCAAGGTGGCGCCCGAGCGTGTGCTGGCGATCCCGACTTCGGCCTACCCGACACCGGCGCAGCGCCCCTTGAATTCGAGGCTGAACACCGACAAGCTGCAGTCCACCTTCGGCGTCACGCTGCCCCCGTGGCAAACGGGCGTGCGACGCATGCTGGCTGAAGTGCTGGGCTGAACAGGAGAACTCACATGAATCGCAAAGGCATCGTCCTGGCCGGCGGCTCCGGCAGCCGCCTGCACCCGGCCACGCTGGCCATGAGCAAACAATTGCTGCCGGTCTACGACAAGCCCATGGTGTACTACCCCTTGTCGACGCTCATGCTGGCCGGCATGCGCGACGTGCTGCTGATCAGCACACCGCAAGACACGCCGCGTTTCCAGGCGCTGCTGGGTGACGGCAGCCGCTGGGGCATGAACCTGAGCTATTGCGTGCAGCCCAGCCCCGACGGCCTGGCGCAGGCCTTCATCCTTGGCAAGCACTTTGTCGGTCAGGGCCCGAGTGCGCTGGTGCTGGGCGACAACATCTTCTACGGCCACGACCTGGCACAGCAGTTGTCGGCCGCCGATGAACGCAGCACGGGTTCCACGGTCTTTGCGTACCACGTCCACGACCCCGAACGTTACGGCGTGGTCGAGTTCGATGCCCAGCGCCGGGCGCTGAGCATCGAAGAAAAGCCCAAGGTGCCAAAGAGCAACTACGCGGTCACGGGCCTGTACTTCTACGACGAACAGGTGTGCGACATCGCGGCCCACATCAAGCCCAGCGCCCGCGGTGAGCTCGAAATCACCGAAGTCAACGCGCAGTACCTGAGGCAGGGCCAGCTCAACGTCGAAATCATGGGCCGCGGCTACGCCTGGCTCGACACCGGCACACACGACAGCCTGCTGGAAGCTGGGCAGTTCATCGCCACGCTGGAAAAGCGCCAGGGGCTGAAGGTGGCCTGTCCAGAAGAAGTTGCCTACCGGGCGGGTTGGATCGACGCAGCCCAAATCGAAGCTCTGGCTGCTCCGATGCTGAAAAACAGCTACGGCCAATACTTGATGCAGTTGCTTCGCGACCGGGCATATTGATCATGAAGGTGGTGAAAACCGACCTGCCAGGCGTGCTGGTGATCGAACCCGCCGTCTTTGGCGACGACCGCGGCTGGTTCATGGAAAGCTTCAACGAAGCCCGTTGGACGGCTTCACTGCAAGACGCTGGTGAACCGGTCCCACGCCGCTTTGTGCAGGACAACCATTCCTGCAGCCAGGCTGGCGTGTTGCGGGGTCTGCACTACCAGTTGGCGCCCAACGCACAAGGCAAGCTGGTGCGTGTGGTGCAAGGTGCGGCCTTCGACGTGGCGGTGGACATCCGCCGCGGCTCACCGAACTTCGGCCGCTGGACCGGTGTTCACCTGGATGCCGACAACCGAAGGCAGCTGTGGATCCCTGAAGGTTTTGCCCACGGCTTCCTGGCGCTGAGCGACAACACCCACTTCCTGTACAAGACGACCGACGTCTATTCCCGCGACTGTGAACGCAGCATCCGCTGGGACGACCCCATGCTGGCGATTGCCTGGCCGGCGGTGGCCGCCGGGCTGAAGCTGGCGCCGAAAGACGCCGCAGCGCCGCTGCTGCAGGCGGCAGATCAGCCCACCTGGTCCGGGACCTAGATCCAGACCCTGCAGAAACGAAAAAACCGCAGCCTGGGCTGCGGTTCTTGTTTAGCCTGTCGCCGTTCAGGGCGACGGGCCGGTCTTCACTCCGCGGCGCGGATGTTCGAGGCTTGCGGGCCCTTCTGGCCCTGCTTCACTTCGAACTGAACCTTCTGGTTCTCGGCCAGGCTGCGGAAGCCGCCGGTGCTTTGGATTTCGCTGAAGTGAGCGAAGAGATCCTTGCCACCACCATCGGGGGTGATGAAGCCGAAGCCCTTGCCGTCGTCGAACCATTTCACGGTTCCGGTTTGCGTGGTCATGCTGTATTCCTTTCACGGTTGCTGCCCCAGCACATGCTGAAGCAGTGCAGAAGCGGCCAAGAAAATCACCGATCCAGGAATCTCCAGCCCTCCCGGCATGAACCGGGGCACCGCAAAAACCGAAAACCAACTGTCTTGCTCAAATCTACCTTCGCAGTGTAACCGCAAAGCCACATGCGGGTTTGAAGCAACTCAAAGCAAGGGCTTCATGGACGCAGCCCAGCACGGGGCCGGGTCACCAGGCGGTGGTATCTTCTTTGCACTGCCTGCAAGAACATCCATGACCAAGACCGCACTCATCACCGGCGTCACCGGCCAGGACGGAGCCTACCTGGCCGAACTGCTGCTCGACAAGGGCTACACCGTGCACGGCATCAAACGCCGCGCTTCGATGTTCAACACCGACCGTGTCGATCACCTCTACCAGGATCCGCACGTCGAACACCAGCGCTTCAAGCTGCACTACGGAGACCTGTGTGACAGCACCAACCTGATCCGCATCGTGCAGCAGGTGCAGCCCGACGAGATCTACAACCTGGGCGCGATGAGCCATGTGGCGGTCAGTTTCGAGCAGCCCGAGTACACCGCCGACGCCGACGGCATCGGCACGCTGCGGCTGCTGGAGGCCATCCGCATCCTGGGCCTGGAGAAAAGGACCCGGTTCTACCAGGCCAGCACGTCGGAGCTCTACGGCCTGGTCCAGGAAACACCGCAACGCGAAACCACGCCCTTTTATCCGCGCAGCCCTTACGCGGTGGCCAAGCTCTACGCCTACTGGATCACCGTCAATTACCGCGAGGCCTACGGCATCTACGCTTGCAACGGCATCCTCTTCAACCACGAAAGCCCGCTGCGGGGCGAAACCTTCGTCACCCGCAAGATCACACGGGCCATCGCACGCATCGCACTGGGTCTGCAGGAATGCCTGCACCTGGGCAACCTGGGGGCGCTGCGCGACTGGGGCCACGCCCGTGACTACGTGCAGATGCAGTGGCTGATGCTGCAGCAAGAGTCGGCCGAGGACTACGTCATCGCCACCGGGCAACAGCACAGCGTGCGCGAGTTCGTGGAACGCTCTGCGGCCGAGTTGGGTATAACGCTTGAATTCCGCGGCCACGGCGTTGACGAGCTTGGCGTGGTCAGCGCCGTCCATCCCACGGCTGGCGAGCTCCGTGCGCAATGCAAGCCGGGTGACGTGGTGGTGCGTGTGGACCCGCGCTACTTCCGCCCGACCGAGGTCGAAACGCTGCTGGGTGACCCCAGCAAGGCCAAGGCCAAGCTCGGCTGGACCCCGACCACCACCTTCGAACAGCTGGTGCAGGAAATGGTCGAGAGCGACTACACCAGCGCGCGGCGCGACAGCCTGGTCAAGCAGGCCGGTTTCCGGGCCTATGACCACCACGAATGAACTCGATGGACAGCGAATCACGCATCTACGTGGCAGGCCATCGCGGACTGGTGGGCAGTGCCATCGTGCGCCGTTTGCAGCGCGACGGGCACACGCAGCTGATCACCCGCACACACGCTGAACTGGACCTCACCGACGCTGCCGCCACGGACAGCTTCTTTGGCAGCGAACGGCCAACGCACGTGTTCCTGGCCGCTGCCAAGGTGGGGGGCATCGTTGCCAACAACACGCTGCCCGCCGAGTTCATCCGCGACAACCTGGCGATCCAGACCCACGTCATCCACGCCGCCTGGCGCGCCGGTGTTCGGCGCCTGCTGTTCCTGGGGTCGAGTTGCATCTATCCCAAGCTGGCCCCGCAGCCGATGCGCGAACAGGACCTGTTGACGGGCCCGCTGGAGCCCACCAACCGCCCTTACGCATTGGCCAAGATCGCGGGCATCGAGATGTGCTGGAGCTACAACCGCCAGTACGGCACCCGCTACCTGGCCGCCATGCCCACCAACCTGTACGGCCCAGGCGACAACTACCACCCGACCAACAGCCACGTCATCCCGGCGCTGCTGCGCAAGTTCCACGAAGCACATAGCCGCGGCGAGCCGGTGGTGTCCGTGTGGGGCAGCGGCACACCGCGACGCGAGTTCCTGTACAGCGACGACATGGCCGACGCGTGTGTTCACCTGATGAACCTGCCCGACGACAGCTACCTGCCGCTGCTGGGTAGCGACGAAAGTGTCTGCGGCCGCTTCGAGCCACCGCTGGTGAACATCGGTGTCGGCGAAGACGTGACCATCGCCGAGCTGGCTTCACACGTGGCTGCAGTGGTGGGCTACTCCGGCCGCATCGAATACGACAGCAGCAAACCCGACGGCACACCGCGCAAGTTGATGGATGTGAGTCGGCTGTCACAAGCCGGCTGGCGGGCCACCACGGGGCTGGACCAGGGCCTGCGCCAGGCCTACGCTGACTTCAAGGCCAGCCTGCAGGCTTGAACGCGCGTCACTGAACGCAAGTCACGCCGGCCCTGGCAGAAAGCGCCGCAGCAGCGTTTCGTACTGCGCCAGGATGGTCGGCCAGGTGAAGCTGTGTTCGAAGCGGGCGCACGCGGCCCTCTGCAGCGGCTGCAAAGCAACGGCAGCATCGGTGTCGCCGCTGAACAGCCTGTCCAGCACCGCCGCCATGCCGTCGGCACCGTCGAAGTACAGGGCCGCCTCACCCGCCACCCAGCGGTTGAAGCGGTTGTCGTGGGCGATCACCGCATTGCCCGCGCCCAGTGCTTCCACCAGCGAAGGGTTGGTGCCACCCACGCGGTGGCCGTGCACGTAGGCGCTGCAGTGCTGGCGCAAGGCCTGCACCACCGGCTTGTCGTAGATGGCGCCCAGAAAGCGCACCTCGTCACCTGCAGCGGCACGCACGGCGCGGTGGTAGGGCTGGGTGTCGTCGTAGTGGCCCAGCACCGCCAGCAGCTGCCCGCGGTGGCGGCGTGAAAAGGCCTGCACGACCTCGAGCACCGAGTTCTCGGGTTCGGGCCGGGCGATCAAGGTCAGGTAGCTGCCCGGCTGCAGGCCCAGCGACCGCACCGGTGCGTCGGACAGGCCTTCGATGCGGTCGGCCCCATAGGCGATGGTCGTGATCTTGTCGCCCGGCGCGGCGCGGGCCAGGTGGCGCGCGATCTCGGGGTGGTCGGCCACCAGGTGGTTGCCCAGCCGGCTGCCGGCATGTTCATTGAGCCAGAACCATGTCTTGGCCACGGCGCCCCACTTGGCCCGTTGCCACTCGATGCCATCCATGTTGATGACGTTGGGCACACCGGCCACGCGCAACAGGCCGCAGAAAACCGCCGTGTTGTAGCCCAGGGTCAGGCACAGTTCGCCGGCCGCCGCCGCATGGCGTGTGGCCCGCCAGTCGAAGACGATGGTGCCGCGTGGCCCCGGCTTCGACACCGGGATGCGCACGCGGTCCACCCCCTGCCAGCGGTCCAGCACAGGGGGTCCGTCGCCATCTTCCTGGCAATAGACGGTGACGTGCCATCCGCGACCGGCCAGGTACAGCGCCAGGTGCTCGGCAAAGGTCTCGAAGCCCCCATGCGCTGCGGGCACGCCGCGGGTGCCCAGGATGCGCAGTGCCGGCACCGCGCCGGCTTTCGGTTCAGCGGCCACCGGCAGCGGTCCCGCAGTCTTTCAACGCGGCGCTGAGCAGGGCCGCGGTGGCTTCGGTCGAGCGGCGGCCGGTGACGGCCTGGCCAGCGGCCATTTCCGCGTCCCAGCCGTGCCATTCGCGCCAGGCGTGGTAGGTCCAGCTCCAGCCCCACTGGGCAAAGAGCTGCACCAGATCGGCCAGGTAACGTTCGCGCGCCGCACCGGGCGCCCAACGCGGCGCGCCGAATTCACCGACGTAGATCTCCATGCCGTGCCGATCGGCAAACTGCTTCACCGGCATCAGCACCGCCCGCAAGCGGTCGCGGTTCCACAGGCCCTGGCCCGGCACGTCGGCCGGATAGTCCACCTCGGCCATGAAACGCGGGTCGCCCACACGCTGATGCGTGAACTCGAAGGGCTCGTACATGTGCACGCTGTAGACCAGCCGCTCGAAAGGCAGGCGCGTGGCGGTGGCAAAGGCCATCGGGCGCGCGCCGGGTGAAGGTTCGAGCACGATCACCCTTTGCGCATCGTGTTCTCGCACGGCCTGGATCAGGCGCACGGCCAGCGCGTCCCAGCGGGCCTGCTTCAGCGCAAAGGTCAATCCCGGCGGATGGGCCTCGTTGACGAGGTCGAAGGCCGCCACCTCGGCGCGGCCGGCCAGCAGGCGGGCCAGGTGGCGCCAATGGGCTTCCAGGCTGGTCTGCAGCGCCGCGCTGGTCCACAGCGGGGCCTCGGGCTCGGGCGAGGGGCGCAGTGTCAGCACCAATCGCAGGCCATGTTCACGCGACAGTTCGAGCTGCCGCATCAGTTCGGGCATGGCCTGCAGCGGCATGTCGTAGCGCAGCCCGCTGCTGTCGGGCTTCAGCGCGATGCCGAAGCGCACCAGCGACGCCCCTGCAGCGGCCATCGCGGCAAAGTCCTGCGAGGTGCGGCCGAAGACCTCGCCCAGGTGGTAACCGCGGCCCAGGCCGGGGTGCTTGCAGGCTGCCGCGCTGCGGGGTGCCGACGGCGCGGCCGTGCAGGCGCCCGACGTCAGCGCCAAGGGCCAAAGCAGGGTGTCGCGTCGCTTCATCGTGGTCTCAGCGAGCCCGGCGCTCGGCCGCCAGTTCGGCATACAGCGCAGCGAAGCGGTCGATGAAGGCCTCTTGCGTGAACAGGCGCTGCAGCCGTTGGCGGCCCGCTTCGCCCATCTGCTGGCGCAGCAGTGGCGAAGCCGCCAGGTGCCGGATGGCGTCGGCCATGCCATCCGCCTGCACCGGTTCACACAGCAGGCCGCTGACACCGTCTTCCACCATCTCGCACACACCGCCATGGCGGAAGGCCACCACCGGCTTGCCGGCGGCCATGGCTTCGAGCACCACGGTGGGAAAGGGGTCGGGCTCGGTCGAAGGCAACACGAAGATGTCGATGTCGGCCAGCACGTTGCCCACGTCGGCGCGGAAGTCCTGCACCACCACCTGGCCCGTCAGACCGGACGCGGCGATGCGCTGCAGCAGCTCGTCGCGAGCGCGGTTGTCGCCATCGAAGGTGCCGCCCACCATCAGGAAGCGCAGCCGCGTGAGCTGCGGCAGCAGAGCAACGGCGCAGTCCAGCAGGCGGCCCTGGCCTTTCCACCAGTTGATGCGGCCGATCATGCCCACGACCACGTGCTGTTCATCGAAACCACATTCGCCGCGCAAGACACCGCGGCTGCCCTGCTCCGCGCGGCGGGGGTCGATGCCGTTGTGGATGACCACGGCCTTGCTGCGCACACGCTGACTCAGCGCGCACATGTGGTCGCGCGTGGCGGCCGAGACAAACACCGCACGCTGCGTCAACAAGCCCACGCACGTGGCCATGACCCGTGCGAACCAGCGAGGGCGTGTGGTGATCTCGTGCACGTGCCAGACATGCGGCAAACCCGCCAGCCATGCGGCCAGCGCACCCGCCAGCACGGCCGTGGTGTTGCTGTGCAGAATGGCCACGCCCTGCCCTTGCGCGCGCGCCATCTGCAGGCCCAGTCGGCGCAGGAACCAGGTGGCGCCGAGCACCCGGCACAGCCGGTTCACCAGGCCCTGCGGCGTGAAGTAGCGGCGCCGCAGGACCCCGAGGTTGCGCCTGTGCGTGGGCACGCCGACTTGCGCCAGTTCCGCGTGCAGCGGGCCCGGCCCGGGCAGCACGACCTGCAGCGCATGGCCCCGGGCCTTCAGCCCCGCGGCCAGTTCCAGCAGGATGCGGTCGGCGCCGTAAAGCTCGGCACCCGCGTGAACGAACAGCACCGGCACCTTGCTGGCGGTCGTGCTGTCGTGGCCACCCTCACGGGCCTGCACCGGCAGATTCACGCAGCGGCGGCGGGTCGGCCGGGCTGGCCGGCACGGTCAGACGCGAAGGCGCCGGTGGCCGCCAGGGCCATGCCCACCGCCAAGCCCAGGTTGCCCCAGATGACGATCAGGAAAGGTCCCTTCAGCAGCAGCGGGTTGACCGAGAAGTTGAACAGCGCCGCCAGCTGGAAGAAGCGCACGCCCACGAAATAGGCGTTCAGCAGCGCGTCGCCGCGCGTGGCGCTGACCGCGCGGTTGATCAGCGCAAAGATCTTCCAGTAACCCCAGCAGAACAGGCCGAAGCCGATCAGGCCGCCGTGTTTGAGCATGTCCAGCACGTCGCTGTGCGTGGGGATGTTCAGCAGGCGCACCGACTCACGGTAAGCCTCGCCCGAACCGGCCGTGTAGGCCGTGCCCCACAGCGGGCTTTCGATGAACTGGCGCATCGCCGCTTCGTACTGCTTCAGGCGCACGTCGACATTGCCGGTGGGCAGGTACTCGCGGAACTCGAAAAACAGCAGCGTCAGCACCGCGGCCACGGCAGCCGTGAAAACCGCCGCACCCACCACATAGGGCCAGCGCCACTGCGGCAGCAGGCGGCGCCAGCCGGCGGCCAGCACGATGTGCAACACCGCCATCGCGGCAATGATGTAGCCGGTGAGCTTTTGGTTCAGCGCCACCGCGACCAGCAGCATCACCACCGCCAGCAGCTTGATGGCACGCGAGGGCACGGCGTAGTACAGGACAAAAAAGCCGCTGACCACCAGGTACTCGATCTCGTGCAGCGTTTCCTTGGTGCCCACCCGCGCAGCCTCGCCGGCCAGCGCGGCCAGCGAGAAGAACACCCAGATCGTGATCAGCGCCAGCGCCCAGTGGCGCAGCCGCTGCTGCAGGGTGGGCACCGCAGCGGCATACAGCGGCAAGATGGCGGTGTACAGGCCGAAGGTCAGGTAGGTGTCGCGCACCTGCAGTTCCCATTTGGCCACCGCGGAACCCACCAGCGCATAAGCGGCCATCAGCAGCAATGGCAGGCACGCCGCCATCACCGCGCCGAAACGGGGTGGCTCGCGGTTCAGCGCCAGACCCACCAGGTGCAGCAGCAAGACCGGGCCCAGCAGGGCCATGGCGACGTGGTTCAGACCGGTGCGGTGCAAGGGAATGGCAAACAGCGGCGCCGAGATGGCCATCATGTAGGCCAGGCAGAACACCCCCAGCACCAGCCACTCGGTCAGGCGCAGGCCCTCGGTTGCCGGCGCCAGGGGTGCGGCCATGCGCGACACCGGGCCGCGCTTGGGCGGCCTGGGCCGGCGGGTCCACCAGCTGCGCTGGGTGAAGGCATTCATGGCTTCGGATTCCTTTCGGCCGCGGCATCCAGGCGATCGGCCTGGCCCTGCACGTCGGCCAGCGAATAACGGCCGCCCAGGCCACGGGCCAGGTAATCGGCGTAGTGGGGCACTTCGTCCATCGCCCAGCGGTACTGCAGGTCGCTGCGGCGGTAGCCGCCCCGCAGTGCCCGTTCGACACGCCGGGCGCCCAGGGCCACGGCCCGCAGCGGGCGCCAGCGCAAGGCGCCGTAACGCAGGCGGATGACCTCGGCTTCCTGTTCCATGCCGGCATGGGTGCTCAGGTTGTTGCCGTCGACGCCAAACACCGACAGCACCTCGGGCACGTGCAGGAAACGCACACCGGCGTCATGCAGCCGCAGCACCAGGTCCTTGTCGGCGGCATAGCGGTAGCGGATGTCCAGCGCCAGCAGGCCGCTGTCCCACAACTTGCGCCGGAAGAAGAGTGTGCATGACTGCAGGTTCAGGAAGGAGTTGACGATGTTGAAGCGGCGCAGCGGAATCTCGCGCCGCAGCGCCACGGCCCGGCCCGAGGTGTCGGCCACCAGGTAGTCGGCGAAGAGCACGTCCACCTTGGGGTGCTGTTCGAAGAGCGTGTGCACCCGCTGCAGCGTGCCAGGCAGGTACTGTTCGTCGGCGTTCAGCCACGACAGGTAAGCCCCGCGCGACCGTGCCCAGCCGCGGTTGATGGCGTCGTACATGCCGGCGTCACGTTCGCTCACCGGCAGCAGCCGCGGGTCTTGTGCCGCCTGTTCGGCCAGCCAGGCCGGGCTGCTGTCGGTGGAGCAGGCGTCCTGCACCAGGTGTTCATGCGCCACGCCGGTCTGGCCGCGCACCGAACCCACGCAGCGCTTCAAGTGGGCCAAGGCGTTGCGCGTGGGCGTGGCCACAGAGAACAAGGGTGGGGTCATGAGGCCAGTTCCGGCGCAACCGCAGGCACCTGGCTGCGCGAAAAGAGGCGGCGGTACAGCGCGCCGTGTGCCGCCGCGACCACCGGGTAGTCGAAGCGCGCCAGCACGGCCGCGCGCGCCGCGCGGCCCGCGGCCTGGCGCCAGTGCGGGTGTTGCAGCGCATGCGCCAGTCCGTCGGCCAGGGCATCGGTGTTGCCCGCGGGCGCCAGCCAGCCGCTGACACGGTGTTCGATGAGATCGGCCATGCCGCCGATGTCGAAGGCCACGCTGGGCAAGGCACAGGCATTGGCTTCGAGCACGGTGTTGGGCAGGTTGTCCTGAAGGCTGGGTGCGACAAAAACGTCTGCGGCGGAATACAGCGCCACCAGCGATTCTTCGTCGTGCAGGTGGCCCAGTTCGTGCACCGGCAGGCCATGCAGCGTGCCTGTGCCGCGCGAAGGGCCGCCAAACACACAGAGTGCGGCGCCGGTTGTTGCACCTTGCGCCTGCAGGCGCTGCAGCGCACCCTGCAGATGGGCAAACCCCTTGCGCGCATCCGCTTGTGCGTTGACGGCACCGAAGAGCACCAGCGGCTGCTCGGCCGGCAGGCCGAACAGCGCACGGGCGGCCTGCCGGTCCAGTGGCTTGAAGCGCCGGCTGTCGATGGCATTCGGGATCACCTGCACCGGCCGTTGCCGCGCCACCGGGCTGCGCTGCGCGACGCTGGCCATCCAGTGGCTCGGGCCGATGAAGTGCAGGCCCGCGGACGTGCTGGCTGCCACCTTCGCAGCCAGGCGTTGGCGCGGCAGTTGCCACGACTGCAGCCGCTGCTGCATCGGGCAACGGCTGCAGCCCTGGGTTTCGAAGCGGCCGCAGCCCTGGTCGTAGTGGCAGCCGCCAGTGAAGGGCCACATGTCGTGGGCCGTCCACACCACCGGCAGGCGCAGCGCGGCAATCTCGGCCACCGACACGAAGCCGGCACTCAGCCAGTGCAGGTGCACGACATCGGGCGCCAGCGCACGCAGCCGAGCGGCCAGATCACCGCCCAAGGCATTGACCGAAAATTCGCCGCGCGGCAGGCCCAGCAGTTGGGCCGGCGCGTGGTCCAGGCGCCAGCGGGCACGGGCCTTCAGCCGGGCACCCAATCCGGAACTGCCCTGCACACCCGGCTGCGACGAACTGCGGTACAGCACACTCAGGCTGGCATCGACACCCGACTCGCGCAGCGCCTCGTGCAGCCGAAACGCGGCCCGGCCGGCGCCGCCTTCCAGGTCGTAGCTGCTGACGAGTGCCACTTTCATGGCCCCCGCCCAAGCAATGAGGCGCCAGTAGACTGGCTCACCCGCACGAAGCCCGCCCCAGCCGCCGCATGAACCCCCGCTTTCTGAACCTTGCCTGTGGCGCCACGTGTGTGCCCAGCCCCGAGTGGTTGAACCTGGACTACACACCACTCGGGCCGGCGGTGCAGCAGGCCGACCTGCTGGGCCCCTTGCCCGTGGCCAGCGGCAGCATGGACCTGGTCTACAGCTCTCACTTCATCGAACACGTCCCTCGCGACCGTGTGCGTGCGCTGCTGCGGGAATGCCACCGTGTGCTCAAGCCGGGTGGCCTGCTGCGGCTGGTGGTGCCCGACCTGCTGGAGATGTGCAGCGCCTATGTGCAGGCACGCACCCTCGGAGAACACGCAACGGCCGACCGGCTGGTGCTGGAAATGCTGGACCAGTGTGTGCGCCGCCGTTCGGGTGGTGAACTGGCGGCTTTCTACGACAGCGTGCGCCAAGGCAGCGACGCCACGCTGCGGCGCTGGGTGTTCGACCGCAGCGGCGAGACGCTGGACGCGCCCGGCGCAGCGGGCATGCCCGCACGCAGCGGCCTGTCGCGGCTGAAAGGTGCCTTGCAGCGGCGCTACATCCGCCTGCTGCTGAAGCTGCTGCCACGCGCCTTCCGCGAACAGAACGTCAGCCTGGCCGACGTGGGCGAACTGCATGCCTGGCTCTATGACGCGCAAACGCTGGGCAGCCTGCTGCAGGAGGCCGGCTTCCGGCAGGTGCAGGTGATGGCCCACGACCGCAGCAGCGAGCCGGGTTTTCCGCTGCAGCCGCTGGACGCCACCGCGGCCGGCGAACCGCGCAAGGGCCGCCAGTCGCTGTTCATCGAAGCGCGGGCCTGATCGCAACCTTGCGCAAGGTCGGAGTGTCTTCATGCAGGCACCCCCTGCGCGCAGGCCGCGCTGCGCAGGCGCACCTGTCGCATCATGCGCGGCAGCATCCACCACAGCGGCAGCAGCGTCACCAGGCCGTAGACCAGCGCCGTGGCCAGCGGCGCGCCGGTCACGCCCAGCTGCAGCACGAACCAGGGCTTCAGGGCCAGCACACCGGCGGCCATCAGCCAGGCCGTGATCAACTGGTAGCGCAGCAGGCCACCACCGTTCAGGAACATCGCCAGTGCAAAGCCGACGCCCTCGAAGGTTTTCCACACCCCCAGCGCCAGCAGCAGCGAAACCGGCACCTGCAAGGCCGTGCCCACCCACAGGCCGATCAACCAAGGCCCCAGCAACAACAACAAGCCCGCTGCGCCGGCAGAAAACAGCGCGGCCATCAGCAGCGAACGTTTCAGGGTCTGGCGCACCCAGTCCAGGTCACCGCGTGCGATGGCTTCACCGTAGGCCGGCCACAGCGGCCCCACCGCGGTGGCCACCGCCAGCGAGATGATGCCGAACAGCTTCTCAGGCACGGCATAACGGGCCACTTCCGATGCCCCGAGCAGGTGCGCGATGAACAGGCTGTCCGACGCAAACACCACCGCCACCGCCACCTGGATGAAGAAGTAGCTGGCGCCGGTGCGCAGCAGCAAGGCCGTGGCCGCGCGGTCGACGTGTTGCCAGGCCGGCTGCAGGCCGGGTTCGGTGCGCCAGAAAAAGACCAGCGCATTGCAAAGCGCGGTGAGCAGCGGCGCGCCCAGCAAGGCCAGCACCAGGCAGGGCAGGCCCAGCTGCCACACCGTGGCCTGCCAGATGGCCAGCAGGCTGATCAGGTTGGCGCCACATTGCCAGACGCTGGCAATGAAAGCGCGCTGCAGCGCGATCTGCACACGCTGCACCAGACCCAGCGGCACCGCCAGCGCGACGCAGGCGGCAAACACCGCCAGCGCGGGCAGCACCTCGGCCTGCGCCTGCACACCCTGCAACTTGAAGAGCTGCACCCAGGCCGTCTGCGGCACTGCCGTCAGCAGCACCAGGGCCACCAGCGCCAAGGCGGCACACACGGCCAACAGCGTGAAGGCCGCGCTGGAGACATAACGTTTGACCGCTGCGGTGTCGCGGGCGCCAAAAGCCGTCGAGACCGCGTTCACCACACCGTTGCCCAGGCCCAGGTCTGCGAACTGCAGCGCCAGCACCAATGCGCTGAGCGTGGCCCAGATGCCAAATCGTTCGTCCCCCAGGTAGGCCAGCGCCAGCGGAATCGACACCAGCGTGGCCAGCACCGACAAGGCCTTGGACAGCGCGGCCGCCAGCGCGCTGAGTGTCGCGCGCCGGTGGCGTTCTTGCGCGCGGCCTTCGGCGCTGCTTTCGTCGAACGGCGTCAGGCGCAGAAAGCGCAGCCGCCCGGACCGGTTTTGCACCAGCCGCGCCGGACCGGATTCAGCCTGCCGTTCGGCCATCGCGGCTTGACGGCGCATGGTTCACAGGGCGGGCGCTGAACCGAAGTAACGCGATCGCACCGCAGCCGGCACCGCGGCATGCAACTGTTCCAGGAAACGCTGCTGGACGGCGAAGGACTCTTCGAGCACCGGCGACACGGTGGACACCCGCACCAGCATGCCGTCGGGAATCTGCCCCTGAAGCCCGTACCGGATCTGCTGCAGCTTGCGGCCGAAACCCGGCAAGGTGGCGGCCTCGTCCAGCGTCACCCAGTAGGTGATGGGCTCGATGCGCTGACCCAGCCGCGCCACCAGCCGCGCCACCGGCACCTGCGTGTTGCCGATGGCCAGCGAGCCCGTTCCCACACCCTGGACCCGGAAGCCCTGCGCCGAATAACAGAACTCGGGACGGTGCACGGCCGTGGCTTCGTTGCTCTGGTCGCTGCCGTAGGCGATGGACAGCATCACGCGCTGGCCGCTGGCGTTGATGTAGGTGCGCGCCAGCACTTCGGAATACAGCACGTCCAGCTGGGCCTGCAGGCTGGGGTCGGGCAGCACCGGGCGGATGCTGCGGTCGATGCGCCATTCGCCGAAGGCCTCGGGCACCTGGGTTTCGAGCTGGATCGGACCCTTGATCTCGGCCAGCCGCTTGCTGGGCCGCATCCATTCACCCAGCACGGCCGCCAGCACCATCAGCGCCACCAGCAGCCACACACGGCGCACGGGCAGCAGAGCCGGGCCGCCGGGCAAGGTCGATGCCTGGGTGTTCATGCGCGGCGCTCCCGGTGCTTGGCCGGCATGATGCGACCGAGGATGTGGTCGGTGATCAGCATCATCACCAGGCCCACGGCAAACAGCACCATGCCGGCGAAGGTGTGAACGAAGCCTTGGCCGGCTTCATCACCGAAGTGGTAGGTGACGAGGATCAGGATGATCACGCGCACCACGTTGGCCACGAAGGCGATCGGCACCACCAGAATGGCCAGTACCACGTTGCGCAGCTTGCTGGTGTAGCCGATCAGGTTCATGTACAGCAGGCCCAGCGCTTCCAACGTGAACATCGAGTTCAGACCGGCACAGGCGTCGGCCACCAGCAGTTGATACGGGCCCACCGTCAGGATCACGCCAGTGCGCCCGATGGGGTAACCGGCGTGGTACATCAGCGCCTCGGCCACGTAAGAGACCGCGGTCTTCAGCGGAATCGTGATGGCCTGCACCAGCACCCCGGGCAGCGGCACCATGAAGGCGAGGAAGAAAAACGGGAAGGCGACGATGCGCAAGGCGTGCACCCCGCGCAGCAGCAACAGCAGCGCCATGCCGGCGACGATGAGCCCCACCACCTCGGCCTGGATGATCTGCTGCGACCGCCCCAGCGCATACAGCAGCAGCGCGCCGCCGAACATCAGCCCGCCCAGCCCATTGGCCGGCTTGTAGGGCGCGTCGATGATGTCCTGACGGCGGCGCCACATCAGCCACAGGCTGACCGCAAAGATGATCGGGCCGTGGCCCTGTTCATCGGTGCTCCAGATCTTGTTGGCCAGGTCCATCACCGTGGGCACCAGCAGCAGCAGGAAACCGGCTGCCAGCACACCCAACGTGAGCTTGTCGTGGGGGCCCGAGCTCGGGGCAACGGGTCGGGGCAGCACGCTGGACATGGGGCTCCCTCGCCTTCAGAACTCGTTGAACACCACGCCTGCCATCTTGACCGGCGCACCGGCCAAGGACGCCACCAGCTCACGCAAGGCCGCACTGCGCGAGGTGTTCTTGCGTGCCAGCACCAGCGCGGCGCCACACTTGGCCGCGATGACCGCCGCATCGGCGCCATGCACGGCTGCCGGGGTGTCGACGACGACGTGGTCGAACTTGCTCACCAGTTCGCGCATCAACAAGCCGAAGGCCGGCCGCTCGACCAGTTCCTGCGGGTTGGGCGGCGTGATGCCCACCGGCAGCACAAACAGGCTGGGGATGGCACCCACCTGCTGGATGACCTGTTTGTCGGCACGGCCCGACAGGATGCCCGACAGCCCCGACTGGTTGCCCAGGTTGAAGACCTCGTGCACGTGCGGGTTGCGCATGTCGGCATCGACCAGCAGCGTGCGACCGCCCAGTTGCGCCAGCGTGACCGCCAGGTTGGTGGCGGTGTAGGTCTTGCCGTCGCCGCTGTCGGGGCTGATGATGGCCAGCGCACGGCCCCCGGCATTGACCGTGTCGACGTCACCGAAGAGCCGCATCATCAGTTGGCTGCGCAGCGCGCGGAAACCTTCGGCACGTGCCGAGAAGGGTTCGTTCAGCGCCACCAGGTCGCCCTTGAGCTTGCCCTTGTCGTCGGGTGCGTAGGGGTAGTGGAACTGCTGCGACAGCGCAAACAGCACGTCGTCCTTGCTGGCCAGGCCCAGCGCCACGGCCGCTTCGCCGAAGCGCACGCCCTTGTCGCGCTGGTGGGCCAGCACCTTCTCGACCTGGTCAGCCGTCAGGTGGCGCAGTTCGGCCAGGATGTCGCCGATGGAACGATCGTGCACGGCCGTCTCGGCCGCACCACTGACGTCGGGCCCGCCGGCAGAAAAACCGGCCGTCGCGGCGGCCGCATCGACCACGACGGTGGACTCGTCGGTGTTGTCTCTGAACTTGGCCATCAGGCCCCCTTGGCCGGTTGCGGCAGCGGCTGCAGAAGCTGCTGCTGCAGATAGGACGTGCGGCCGCCCAGGGCCAGCTTCGAACCCGGCCGGGGCAGCGAGCCGATGACCGGCAGGCCCAGCGTGGCCACCAGGTCTTCGACGGTGCGCACACGGCGGTCGCGCAGTTCCAGGAACAGCGTCACCATCACGGCGAGCAGCAGGCCCACCAGCAGCGACAACAGCGTGTTCAGCAGCACACGCGGCGTGGCCGGCTCGATGGGCGGCACGGCCTGGGTCAGCATGTTGACGTTGCTCTGCGTGGTCTGGCTTTCCAGGCTGGTCTGCGTGAAGCGCTGCAGAATGGCGTCGTAGGTGCGCTGCGCGTTGTCGATCTCGCGCATCAGCACCAGGCCCTCGTCACGCACCGCCTTCATGCGCAGCACCTTGTCGCGCTGGGCCTCGAGCGAGGCCTTCACCTCGGCCTGGCGGCCGCGGTTGATGGTGTTGGACACCGACACGCCGCTGGTGACCCGGGCGGTCTCTGCCACCAGGCGGTCACGCAGCACGGCCAAGTTGGCACGGGCTTCCTGCACCTGCGGGTGGTTGTCGCCCAGGCGCGTGCCCATCTGTTGCAAGGCCGCTTCGCCGCGGCTGATGTCGGCCTTGAGCGCGCCGATGATGGGGTTGTTCAGCACCTCTTGCAGGCGGTCGCCCTGGGCGCCCTGGGCCTGCGTCTGGCGGCTGGCCGACTCGGCCGAAATGGCCTGCAACGTGGTGAACTGCGAGGACAGTTCGTTCAGCCGCGCGTTTTCGACATCGAGCCGTTCGTCGCTGGCGATGATGCCCTTCTCTGCCTGGAACTTGCTCAACTTGGACTGCGCACGTTCCAGCGCCTCACGCGCTTCGCCCGAGCGGGTCTCGAAGAAGTTGGAATACAGGCGAGCCGGGTCGACACGCAGTTCGAGCGTGGTGTCGATGTAGGCCTGCACAAAGGCATTCGCCAGACCGGCCGCAAATCGCGGATCGGCGGCCTTGTAGCTGATGGTGATGACACTGCTTTCGCGCGAGGGCTCCACTTCCATGTTGCGCTGGAAGACGGTGCCGAGCCAGCTTTCGATGGTGCCCTGGCCCTGGATCTCGTCCTGCCACTGCTGCCGGATCTGCGGGTTTTCGGCCAGTTTCAGGTTGCGCACCACCCGCTGCGCCACGCGGTCGCTCTTGATGATGTCGACCTGCGTCGACATCAGCGTGGGCGAAGCGCCGCCGCCGTACAGCGCAGCACTGATCGGATCGGGCTTGAAGTCGATCACGACGCTGGCTTCAGCCTTGTACTGCTTGGTCATCAGCAGGCTGGCACCCAAGGTCAGGCCCACCGTGCCCAGCAGGATCAGGAGCGGCACCCACCAGCGCGCTTTCAGGATCGACAGGAATTGACCCAGGGTCATCGAATCACTCCGTCAGCAGCGCAAAGGCTGCCGTCTTGGATGGGAAAGAAGCAGCGCAGCGCTGCACGTCACACCTGCGCTGCACGCTCAGAAAAGACTTTCGCGCACGAACACGACATCACCTTCACGCAGGTTCTCGCTCAAGGCTGGCTCGATGATCTGCACCTTGCCGTCAGCGCCTTTGCGGTGCACGCGGATGCCCTTGTCCGTGCCACGCTGCGTCAACCCGCCGCCGGTGGCCAGGGCCTGCAACAAGGTCAGGTCGCGCTCGAGCCGCATCGGGCCCGGGCGCTGCACCTCGCCGTAGATGTAGACGATGGGCTGGCGGTCCACCCACACCGTGTCGCCGTGGGCCACGATCAGGTCCTGCGCCGCGCCAGGGGCGGCAAACAGCGTCGGCAAGTCGACCACTGCACGGAACGGCTGGTTGCCGCGTGTGCCGCTGACGATCACCAGATCAGAACCGCTGTTGGCCACACCACCGGCCGTGGCCAGCACCTCGGTCAGGCGCATGTCGGCCACCTCCAGCGGGTAGCGGCCTGGCCGGTTGACCTGGCCCAGCACGCTGACCTGGTTGCCACGAACCTGCAGCACCACCATCGTGACCTGCGGGTTCTTCACGAAGTTGCCGTTGCGCAGGCCATCGGCCACCCGTTTTTCGGCCTCGGTCACGCTCAGGCCACCCAGTTGCACGGCGCCCAGCAAGGGGTAGGACACCGCACCGGCTTCGGTGATGCGCGTCTCCAGCGTCAGGTCGGCGTTCTGGAACACGACGATGCGCACGACATCACCCGCGGCCAGGCGGTACTCGGTCGGCGTGGCACGTGCGCTTGCACCTGTTCCAGCCGCAACCTGCTGCGCCTGGACCTCAGGCCCGAGCAGCAAAAGCGCAAGCAGCAGGCCGGCCAGGACAGCACCCAGGTGGTTCATCACTTCAGTCCCAGGCCCTTGCTGATGTCGGTGGCGCTGAGCGCGCCGCTGGCTGCCGGTGCCGGTGCCGGTGCCGGTGTGGCCGTGGCCGCCGGTGTGGCTGCCGCGGCCGGTGCAGAAGCGGCGGCTTCGGCAAACTTGCCGACGTATTCAATGGTGGCCGCGGCGCGCATGGCCTTCAGGTCGTCTTCGACCAGCTTGCGCTTGCGTTCGTTCAACAGGTACTGCTCGATGGCCGGGCGGGCCTGCTCTTCGCTCACCGGCTGACTGCGCGAACCGGCCAGCACCACCACCTGCACACCCGTCGCGGTGGGCACCAGCATGGCCTGGCCGTCCTTCAGGCGCGACATGGCGTCCAGCGTGTTCAAGGGCAGTTGTTCAGCAGCACGCACGGCCTGGTTGCCTGAAAAACGCAGGCCGGTGGCCTTCAGGTACTCGACGAAGTCGTTGATGCTCTTGGCCGCAGCCAGCTTCTCGCGCAGTTCATTCACCTGCTCGGGCTTGGCCTCGATGCCGATCTCCTGGATGCTGTAGACACGGCGCTGGCTGAACAGGGCGGGCTTTTCGTCGTAGTACTTCTTGATCTCTTCGGGTGTGGGCTTGGGTGCGGCTTCGCCGACCTTTTCCAGGTAGGCACGGGCCACGATCTCGCGGCGCGCGGCTTCGAGTTGCTGCACCACACGAGGATCGCGATCGACCTTCTGTTCGTCGGCCTTCTGTAGCGCCAGCTGCTGGTCAACCAGACGTTCCAGGATCTGGCGGCTGGCGGCGTCGGTCTGCTCAGGGCGCAGGTTGCGTTGCTGCTGCAGCACGAAGTTGATCTGGTGGACGGTGATCTCGTCCTTGTTGACCTTGGCCGCCGTCTGGCTGGCGGCCTTTTCCTTCTTTTCGCCACAGCCCACCAGCAGCACGGCGGTGGCCAGGGCGGCCAGCGGGATCCAGCGGCGGGCCAGGCTGGAGGCTTGATGCATCGTCGGGTTCATGTGGGGGTCCTGTTGCTGGGGCATGGAATGAACGTCCTGGATGCGCGGCGCCACGGGTCAGTGCGGGCGCTTGGGCCGCAGGGACCTTCTGTCTCGAAGGTGCCCTTGAAAACCGTCCGCGCGCTGCGCTTGGCGGGGTGCCAAACCCGCAGGCACAAAAGCTGCGCAGTGTAACCGCTGCCCTGTGACGGAAAGGCCCTCGCGGGCCCCCTCAGCCCCCCTCAGCCCGGGTGTGAAGTCGTGGAATTTCTGACGAACACAGCTAGCAAGAGGCCCGGCAGCGACAGCGCTTGAAGCGCGTGTGCCTTCAGCACAAGGACTGCACGTGCGCCAGCCTCCAGCCACGGCCCGTGGCCTTGACATCGGCCAGCAGCCACAGCTCGCGGAAGGGCTCCGCCGCGTCGTCGGAGCGCTCGCGGATCAGGCCACTGAATTCGACGCTGGCCACTTGCGCATCGGGCAGGTCTTCCAGGGCCAGCAGGCGGGCCCGCAGTTCCAGCACCTCGGTGCAGTTGGGGCCAGGCCCACGCAGGGTCAGCTGTTCACACAGGTCCAGCAGCAGCGGCTCGGTGGTCATGACCCCCAGGGCCGGCAGGTCGGCGCGGTCCCAGGCGGCCTGCATCTGCAGGAAACTCTGGCGCGCCACATCCAGGAACTGGCCCACCTCGTCGGCCGGCGGCCGGCGGCGCACCAGCCGGGCGGCAGCGCGTCGGCCGAACCTGCCCAGCCCTGCACGGCCAGCCAAGCCGGCGCGGCCGGCCAGACGCGCCAGCGGCGCCAGCCGGGTCAGCACTTCACGCCCACGTGCAAGGCCACAATGCCACCGGCCAACTTGTGCACGTCGACATGGGCAAAGCCGCTGGACTGCATCATGGCCTTCAAGGTGGCTTGATCGGGGTGCATGCGGATGCTCTCGGCCAGATAACGGTAGCTGTCGCCGTCACCCGCGATCAATTTGCCCATGGCGGGCATGAACGTGAATGAGTACCAGTCGTAGGGCTTCTGCAGGGCCGCGGCGGGCTTGGAGAACTCCAGCACCAGCAAGCGGCCACCGGGCTTCAGCACGCGGCACATTTCGGTCAGTGCCGCTTCCTTGTGGGTCATGTTGCGCAAGCCGAAGGCCACGCTGACCAGATCGAAGCCCTGGGTGTTCGAGCCTGAGACAAACGGGAGGTGCTCGCCATCACACGCCGCCGTGGGCAGCACCAGGCCTTCGTCCATCAGGCGGTCGCGGCCGGTGCGCAACATGGCTTCGTTGATGTCGGTCAGCACCACCCGGCCGCTGGCCCCCGCGCGCTGCGCAAAGGCCCGCGCCAGGTCGCCGGTGCCGCCGGCGATGTCCAGCACCTGCATGCCGGGCTGAACGTTCGCCACCGCCACCGTGTAGGCCTTCCACACCCGGTGCAGGCCCATCGACAACACGTCGTTCATGACGTCGTAACGCGAAGCCACCGAGTCGAAAACGCCGCGCACGCGGCTGGCCTTTTCGGTTTCGTCGACGGTCTGGTAACCGAAGTGAGTTTGTGCCATGTCAGTGTCCGGCAAGGGCTCAGTGGCTGCTGCAGGCACTGCCCGCCTTCGGGGGCATGGCTGCGTCGCGGCCAACGCCAGCAGCAGCCAAGCGGGCTTCGTACTGCTGCCACAGCTCGGCCTGATCACGGCCCAGGCGGTAGAGGTAGTCCCACGAGAAGATGCCAGTGTCGTGCCCGTCGGAAAAACGCGGCTGCACCGCGTAGTGACCGACGGCGGTGATGTCGTCGATGCCCACCAGGCGCTTGCCGGTCTGCAGCACTTCCTGCCCCGGGCCGTGGCCCTGCACCTCGGCCGACGGCGAGTACACGCGCATCAGTTCGAAGGGGATGCGGAAGGCGGCACCGTCGTCGAAGGCCACCTCGAGCACCCGGGATTGCTGGTGCACGGTCAAAGCCGTGGGGGTGGGGGTAGAACTGTCGAGACCGGCCATGTGAAGAAGTGTAGTGGGGGCGCGGTCCACCCTGCGGCGAAAAGGCCCTAGCCGGGTCAGACCAGCACCCGTTCGATGCCACCCTGGTTGGCTTGCGCGACGTACTTCGGCATCCAGTCTTCGCCCAGCATCACACGCGCCATCTCGACGACGATGTAGTCGGCTTCGAGCAGTCCGCTGTTCAGGTCGTCCTCGTAGCGTTTCAGGCCCTGCAGGCAGCTGGGGCAGCTGGTCAGGATCTTCACGTTGGCCTGCGCCGCGGCGTTGAGATCCGGGTTCTGGGCCATCAAGGCACGCAGGGCCGTTTCGCCCTTGACCAGCTCTTCTTCCTTGCGGAAGCGCACCTGCGTGCTGATGTCGGGCCGCGTCACGCCCAGCGTGCCGCTCTCGCCGCAGCAGCGTTCGTTTTTCAGCACGTTCGGTCCCACGAGTGCCTTGACGGTCTTCATCGGTTCCTGCAGCTTCATCGGGCTGTGGCAGGGGTCGTGGTACAGGTAGCCGGACTGTTGGCCGGCTTCGAGCACGATGCCCTTTTCGAGCAGGAACTCGTGGATGTCGACGATGCGGCAGCCCGGGAAGATGTCCTCGAACTTGTAGCCTTGCAGCTGGTCGTAGCAGGTGCCGGGTCTTGATGTCCAGGTAGTTCAGCGTGTTGGCCACGCGGTGGAAGAGCACGCGGTTGTCGGTGATGATCTTCTCGGCCTTGTCGGCCTGCCCGCTGCCACGTTGCGGATAGCCGCAGCACAGGTAACCCGGTGGCAGCACGGTCTGCACACCGGCATGCCACAGCATGGCCTGGGTGGCCAGGCCCACCTGGCTGAACAGGCGCTCGGACCCGCAGCCCGGAAAGTAGAACACCGCCTCGGTGTCGGCCGTGGTGGTGCCGGGGTTGCGGATGATGGGGACGTAGTCCTTGTCCTCGATGTCCAGCAGTGCACGCGCGGTTTTTTTGGGCAGGCCACCGGGCATCTTCTTGTTGATGAAGTGGATGACCTGTTCCTTGATCGGCGCGGCACCCAGCGTGGCGGGTGGCGCGGACGTCTGCTTGCGCGCTGCCGGCTTCATCAAGCCGTTCAGGAAACGCTGCGCCTTGAAACCCACGCCCACCATCGCGCTGCGCATCAGCTTGATGGCCTGCGGGCTGGTGGCGTTGAGGAACATCATGGCCGCCGTGTTGCCGGGCCGGAAGCTCTTCTTGCCCATCTTGCGCAGCAGGTTGCGCATGTTCATCGTGACGTCGCCGAAGTCGATCTTCACCGGGCACGGGCTCTCGCACTTGTGGCACACGGTGCAGTGGTCGGCGACGTCTTCGAAGTCTTCCCAGTGTTTGACGCTGACACCGCGGCGCGTCTGCTCTTCGTACAGAAAGGCTTCGATCAGCAGCGAGGTGGCCAGGATCTTGTTGCGCGGGGCACGTGCGTGGCGCACACCGGCTTGCACTTGCCGCAGCGCAGGCAGTCCTTGATGCTGTCGCTGATGGCGCCGATGTCGCTCTGCTGCATGATCAGCGACTCGTGGCCCATCAGCCCGAAGCTGGGGGTGTAGGCCGCACGCAGGTCGGCATGCCGAACGTCAGGCTGCGAACCCCGCAGCAGCTTGCCCTTGTTGAAGCGGCCCTCGGGGTCGACGCGGGTCTTGTAGTCGGCAAAGGCCGACAGCTCCGCATCGGTCAGGTACTCCATCTTCGTGATGCCGATGCCGTGTTCGCCGCTGATCACGCCGTCCAGCCGCCGCGCCAGGGCCATGATGCGGGCGACGGCTTCGTGTGCCGTCTGCAGCATCACGTAGTTGTCGCTGTTGACGGGGATGTTGGTGTGCACATTGCCGTCACCGGCATGCATGTGCAGGGCCACCCACACACGCCCGCGCAGCACCTCCTGGTGGATGCGGCGGCACTCGTCCAGCAGCGGCGTGAAAGCGCCACCGGCAAAGAGTTGCTGCAGGGGCTTCAGGATCTGCGTCTTCCAGCTCGCGCGCAGCCGCCAGTCCTGCAGTTGCGCGAAGAAGGTTTCCCCGCTCAACTCGCCCTCGTCGCGCTGCTTCACATCCAGCTCATCCAGCCAGTGCTGCCACAGCGCGCGCACTTCGGCGAGCAGGGCCTGCGCCTGCTGCACGCGGTCTTCGAAGAGCTCGGCACTGGGAATCTCACCGGCGTCGTCGCTTTTGCCCAGGGGCAGCTTGCCGCGCATGAAAAACGCCTGCAGCGCGTCCACCAGCTCGAGCTTGTTGCGCAGGCTCAGTTCGATGTTGATGCGCTCGATGCCTTCGGTGTACTCGCCCACCACGTCTTCGTTGATCTTGAAGGCGTTGGTGTGCTTGGCGATGGCCGCGGTGCGCTTGCGGTCGAGCCAGAACTTCTTGCGCGCGTCGGCGCTCACGGCCACGAAACCTTCGCCGGCGCGGCTGTTGGCGATGCGCACGACCTCGCTGGTGGCGCGCGCCACCGCGTCCTCGTCGTCGCCGACGATGTCGCCCACCAGCACCATCTTGGGCAAACCGTTGCCCGACAGCGCACGTTTGCTCTTCGTGGCGTAGCCCACCGCCTTCAGGTAACGGTCGTCCAGGTGCTCCAGGCCGGCCAGCAGCACACCCTGCGGCTTCAGGCCGAAGAGGTAGTCCTTGATCTCGACGATGCTGGGCACCGCGTCTTTGGGCTTGCCAAAAAACTCCAGGCACACCGTGCGCATGTGCCGCGGCATGCGGTGCACGACCCAGCGTGCGCTGGTGATGAGCCCGTCGCAGCCTTCTTTCTGGATGCCCGGCAGGCCGGCCAGGAACTTGTCGGTGACGTCCTTGCCCAGGCCTTCCTTGCGGAACACACGGCCCGGGATGTCCAGGCGCTCGGTGCGCTCCAGCTTCTTGCCCGTGGCATCGAAGTGCTTCAGCTCGAAGCTGGCCACTTCGACGTCGTGGATCTTGCCCAGGTTGTGGTTCAGTCGCGTGACTTCCAGCCACTTGGCTTCGGGCGTGACCATGCGCCAGGAAGCCAGGTTGTCCAGCGCCGTGCCCCACAACACCGCCTTCTTGCCCCCAGCGTTCATGGCCACGTTGCCGCCGATGCAGCTGGCTTCGGCGCTGGTGGGGTCGACGGCGAAGACATAACCTGCACGCTCGGCGGCATCGGCCACCCGTTGCGTCACGACACCGGCTTCGCTGTAGACCGTGGCCACAGGCTGGTCGAGGCCAGGCAGCGAGACCATCTCGACCTCGCTCATGGCCTCGAGCTTTTCGGTGTTGATGACCGCGCTCTTCCACGTCAAGGGCACGGCACCGCCGGTGTAGCCGGTGCCGCCGCCGCGCGGGATGATCGTCAGGCCCAGTTCGATGCAGCCCGCCACCAGACCGGCCATCTCGGCTTCGCTGTCGGGGGTGAGCACGACAAAGGGGTACTCAACACGCCAGTCGGTGGCGTCGGTGACGTGCGAGACCCGGCTCAGGCCGTCGAACTTCAGGTTGTCCTTGGCGGTGGTGCGGCCCAGCACCCGGCGGGCGGCCTTGCGCAAGTCCCACACCGCGCGGAAGTGCGCCGAAAAGGCCTCGACCGCGGTTCGCGCCGCGGCCAGCAGTTCGCCCACCAGCAGGTCGCGCGCGGCGTCCACATCGGGGGTGCGGCGCTTCTGCACCTCGGCCAGGCGGTGGTGCAAGGCGTCGATGAGCATCTGGCGCCGGCGCGGGTTGTCCAGCAGGTCGTCTTCCAGGTAGGGGTTGCGCTGCACCACCCAGATGTCGCCCAGCACCTCGTACAACATGCGCGCGCTGCGGCCGGTGCGGCGCTCTTCGCGCAGCTGCTGCAGGATTTCCCAGGCCCGCACGCCCAGGAGGCGCAAGACGATCTCGCGGTCGGAGAAGGAGGTGTAGTTGTACGGAATCTCGCGCAGGCGCGGCGCGGCTTCCAGGCCCGCGCCGAGCAGGTCCGAGGATTCCGCCAGGGCACTGTCGGCCAGCATCAGGGGTGCGTTCATAGGGTAACTGCGGATGCTACCGCAGCGCCTGCACAAGGGCACGCGTAGGGGGTTGCACCTGCATCGCCCCGCGCGGCGGGTTATCCCCGTAGCCGCTGCCCTGCCATCCATGACAGAAACAGGACTGTCATAAATGCGGGCCACACTCGCTGGCTTGGCTTGAACAACGACCTGACGGAGATTCCATGAAATTGCGCACCTTTGCACCCGCCCTGATCGCCGCCGCCGCGGCTGTTTCCCTGCCGGCCCAGGCCCAGGTTGAAGTCCAGTGGTGGCACTCCATGAGCGGCCAGCTCGGTGAATGGGTGAACGGCCTGGCAGCCGACTTCAACGCCAAGCAGAAGGACTACAAGGTCACGCCCACCTTCAAGGGCACCTACCCGGAATCCTTTGCTGCGGCCATCGCGGCCTTCCGCGCCGGCAACGCGCCGCACATCCTGCAGGTCTTCGAAGTGGGCACCGCCAGCATGATGGCCAGCAAGGGTGCCATCGTGCCGGTGAACGAGGTCATGAAAACCGCCGGCGTGCAGTTCGATGCCTCGGTCTATGTGCCCGCCGTGTCGGGTTACTACACCGCACCCAATGGCCAGATGCTGAGCCTGCCTTTCAACAGCAGCACGACCGTCCTGCACTACAACAAGGACGCCTTCAAGGCCGCCGGCCTGGACCCCGAAGCACCGCCCAAGACCTGGCCCGAAGTGGCGCTGGTGGCTGCCAAGCTCAAGGCCAGCGGCCACAAGTGCCCCTTCACCACCAGCTGGCAGAGCTGGACGCAGCTGGAAAGCTTCAGCGCCTGGCACAACGTGGAATTTGCCACCAAGCGCAATGGCTTCACGGGCCTGGACACGCGCCTGGCCATTACCACGCCACTGCACGTGCGCCACATCGAAAACCTGGCCAACATGTCCAAGCAGGGCCTGTTTGTCTACAAGGGTCGCAACAACAGCGCCGACGCCACTTTCGTGTCGGGTGAGTGCGCCATGACCACCGGCTCTTCGGCCCTGTACGGCGCGGTCAAGCGCAACTCCAAGTTCACCGGTGGCATCAGCACCCTGCCCTACTACCCCGACGTGGCCGGCGCGCCGCAGAACACCGTCATCGGCGGCGCCAGCCTGTGGGCCATGGCCGGCAAGAAAACCGACGAATACAAGGCCGTGGCCGCCTTCTACAAGTACCTGTCCGACCCCGAGGTGCAAGCCAAGAGCCACCAGGGCACGGGCTACCTGCCCATCACCACGGCGGCCTTCGGCATCACCGAAAAGTCGGGCTTCTACAAGCAGAACCCGGGCACCGATGTGTCGGTGTCGCAGATGATCCGCAAGACCACCGACAAGTCGCGTGGCATCCGCCTGGGCAACTTCGTGCAGATCCGCACCATCATCGACGAAGAACTCGAGCAGGTGTGGTCGGGCAAGAAAACCGCCAAGGAAGGGCTCGAAGCCGCCAAGAAGCGCGGCGACGAACAACTCGAGCGCTTCCAGAAGGACAACAAGGGCTGATTTCAGGGCAAGATCGCGCCCGCTGCCGAAAGGCAGCGGGCGTTTGTCTGTGCTGCGCCAATCTGACTGACCGGGAGATAACAACTTGGCCGTAGAGAAGCGTGTCCGCTTCAAGAGCTGGTGGCTGCCTTGGGTGCTGGTGGCGCCGCAGATGGCCATCGTGCTGGTGTTTTTCTTCTGGCCCGCCGGCCAGGCGCTGTTCCAGAGCGTGCTGCAGGAAGACGCCTTCGGCACGAGCTCCGAATTTGTCGGCATGCAGAACTTCCAGCGCCTGTGGGATGACGAGACCTACCTGGATTCGTTCAAGACCACGGCCGTGTTTTCGGTGCTGGTGGCCGGCATCGGCCTGACCCTTTCGCTGCTGCTGGCGGTGATGGCCGACCGCGTGATCAAGGGCTCGGGCTTCTACCGCACCCTGCTGATCTGGCCCTATGCGGTGGCGCCTGCGGTGGCCGGTGTGCTGTGGCTCTTCATGTTCGCGCCGTCGATCGGCATCGTCAGCTTCTGGCTGCGCGCGGCAGGGTTCGACTGGAACCACCTGCTCAACGGCAACCACGCGATGACGCTGATCGTGATGGCGGCGGTGTGGAAGCAGCTGTCCTACAACTTCCTGTTTTTCCTGGCCGGCCTGCAGAGCATCCCCAAGAGCCTGGTCGAAGCTGCGGCCATCGACGGCGCCGGGCCCTGGCGCCGTTTCTGGACGGTGCAGTTCCCGCTGCTGACACCGACCACCTTCTTCCTGCTGGTCATCAACATCATCTACGTCTTCATCGACACCTTTGCCATCGTCGATGCGGCCACCTCGGGCGGGCCCGGCAAGGACACCGCGATCCTGGTCTACAAGGTCTACTTCGACGGTTTCAAGGCCATGGACCTGGGCGGCTCGGCGGCCCAGTCGGTGGTGCTGATGCTGATCCTCATCGCGCTGACCGTGGTGCAGTTCCGCTACGTCGAAAAGAGGGTGAACTACTGATGGTTGAGAACCGGCCCGTGGCCAACGTCCTGTCGCACCTGGTGCTGGTGCTGGGTGTGCTGATCGTGGCCTTCCCGGTCTACATCACCTTCATCGCCAGCACGCAGACGGCCGAGCAGATCGTGCAGAACGTGCCGATGTCGCTGCTGCCCGGCGACAACATGCTGCAGAGCTACAAGCTGGCGCTGCTGGGCGGGCAGACCGAATACGGCAGCAAGATCCCGCCCGTGGCGCCGATGATGATGGTCAGCATGATCACCGCGATGACCATCGCGCTGGGCAAGATCGCGATCTCGCTGCTGTCGGCCTTTGCGGTGGTGTACTTCCGCTTTCCTGGCCGCACGCTGGTGTTCTGGATGATCTTCGTCACGCTGATGCTGCCGGTGGAGGTGCGCATCCTGCCCACCTACAAGGTGGTGTCCGACCTGGGCATGTTGAACAGCTACGCGGGCCTGACGGTGCCCCTGATCGCCAGCGCCACTGCCACTTTCCTGTTCCGCCAGTTCTTCCTGACCGTGCCCGACGAATTGGTGGAAGCCGCACGCATCGACGGTGCGAGCCCGATGCGCTTTTTCTGGGACGTGCTGTTGCCGCTGTCGCGCACGTCCATCGCGGCGCTGTTCGTGATTCAGTTCATCTACGGCTGGAACCAGTACCTGTGGCCGCTGCTGATCACCACCGACGAGAGCATGACCCCGGTGGTGCTGGGCATCAAGAAGATGATCTCGGGCGGTGATGCGGCCACTGAATGGAACGCCGTGATGGCCACCGCCATCCTGGCCATGATCCCGCCAGCCTTGGTGGTCATGTTGATGCAAAAGTGGTTCGTCAAGGGCCTTGTGGACACGGAAAAATAAGAGGCCAACATGGGTGCCATCGCACTGCGCAACGTCGAAAAGACCTACGGCTTCGGGCCGAAGGCCGTGAAGGTGATCCACGGCGTCAACGCCGAGATTCCCGACGGTGAATTCATCGTCATCGTCGGCCCCAGCGGCTGCGGCAAGAGCACGCTGCTGCGCATGGTGGCGGGGCTGGAAGACATCACCGGCGGGGAAATCGACATCGGCGGCCGCGTCGTCAACAAACTCGAGCCGGCCGAGCGCGACATCGCGATGGTGTTCCAGAACTACGCGCTGTACCCGCACATGACGGTGTACGACAACATGGCCTACGGCCTGAAGATCGCCAAGGTGCCCAAGGCCGAAATCGAAGTGCGGGTGCAGAAAGCGGCCAAGATCCTGGAACTGGGCGCGCTGCTGGACCGCACACCGCGCCAGCTGTCGGGCGGCCAGCGCCAGCGTGTGGCGATGGGCCGCGCCATCGTGCGCCAGCCGGCCGTGTTCCTGTTCGACGAGCCGCTGTCCAACCTGGACGCCAAGCTGCGCGCGCAGACACGGCTGGAGATTCAGAAGCTGCATGCCGAACTGGGCGTGACCTCGCTGTTCGTGACCCACGACCAGGTCGAGGCCATGACGCTGGCGCAGCGCATGATCGTGATGAACGCCGGCCGCATCGAACAGATCGGCACGCCCGAACAGGTGTACGGCCAGCCCGAATCCACCTTCGTGGCCAGTTTCATCGGCAGCCCGCCGATGAACCTGATGAAGGGCCAGGCGGACGGATCCCGTTTCACCACGGGTGGCCAGACGCTGACGCTGCCGGCACCGGCGCCGCGTGCCGGCGAACTGCTGCTGGGCGTGCGCCCCGAACACGCCGAACTGGCCAGCAGCGGCTGGCCGATGCAGGTGGACATGCTGGAAATGCTGGGCGCCGAGCGGCTGGTGTATGGCCGCCTGGGCGATTCGCCTTTCACCTTGCGCATCGAAGCCGTGCTCACACCACCGCGTCACGGCGACACGGTTTTCCTGCAGGTGGGCGCACCGCAACTGCATTGGTACGACCCAGCCACCGGTCGCCGGGTTTGAGCGCACGCGCAGCTTCATGACACCCTGGCCGCTGCCTTTGTGGATTGCCCACCGCGGCGCAGGCAAGCTGGCGCCGGAAAACACGCTGGCCGCCTTTCGGCTGGGTGCGTCTTTTGGCTACCGGGCCTTTGAATGCGACGTCAAGCTCAGCAGCGACGGTGTGCCCTTCCTGCTTCACGACAGCACGCTGGAGCGCACCACGCCACAGACCGGCACGGCCAGCGACCGACCCTGGGCCGAGCTCTCGCGGCTGGACGCCGGCGGCTGGCATTCGCGCCAGTTTGCGGGCGAGCCCTTGCCCAGCCTGGACGCAGTGGCGCGTTACGTTCAGCACAACGGACTTGCGCTGAACATCGAGATCAAGCCCACGCCCGGGCAAGAGCGTGAGACCGGCCTGGCCGTCGGCAAAGCCTGCACGGCGCTGTGGCAGGGTGCCGATTCACCGCTGCTCTTCAGTTCCTTCCGCCCCGATGCCCTGCACGCCGCGAAGGAAAGCGCACCGCACATTGCCCGTGCGCTTCTGGTGGACACTTTGTGGGACGGCTGGTTCGGCGTGGCCCAGTCACTGGGCTGCGTGGCCGTGGTCACCCATTTCAGATTGATGGACACGACGCTGATCGCCCAACTGCACGGCGCTGGTATGCGCGCGCTGTCTTACACGGTCAACGAAACAGCGGATGCCCAGCGCCTGCTGGCCCTGGGCATCGACGGCCTGATCACCGACGCGGTGGACCGCTTTGCGCCGGCCAGCGGCCAGGCCGCTGACTGATCAGGTGTTGGGCCGCACGTCGGCTTCCAGACCCAGCCATTCCGATTCACGTTCGGCCTCGGGCAGGCTCTTCAGTTCGCGGATGAGCGGCAAGCGCCACGCCACGATCACCAGCAGCAGCGTCACACCACCGGCAAAACCCAGCGCGGCACGCAGGCCCACCGCTTCGCCCAACCAGCCGCCCAGCAAGGCGCCCGGGCCCGCGGCCAGCAGCGACAACCAGCGCATCGTGGCCGTCATGCGGCCCAGCAGCGGCACCGGTGTCACGGCCTGGCGCAGCGCCAGGAAGTTGATGAAGATGAACACCGCGCCGGTGGTGAACAGCATCAGCATCAGGGCGAATGCCGCCACGCCCCAGGCATTGGCCGGCGCCACCGCCAGCAGGGCCCAGCCCGCGCCGGTGATGAAGTAGCCCACCACCAGACAAGGCCCGGGGCCGATGCGCTGGCTGACGCGCCGGCCCAGCACGCTGCCGATGACGGTGCCCACGCCCATGCCCATGTAACACAGGCCCACCGCGTGTTCGCTCAGGCCCAGCGTGCGCGTGGCAAACAGGATCTGCACCACCAACGCCGCGTAATGGCACATCTGCCACACCGCCATCAGCACCGCCAAGGTCACCAGCAGGCGGTTGGACAGCACGAAGCGCAGACCCACCATCAGGTCGCGGCCGAAGTGGGCATCGGGCCGGGAGTCGCGCCTTTCGTGGATGTGGATGCCACGCAGGATCAGTGCACTGCCCAGCAGCAGCACCGCGTTCACCAACAAGGCCAGCGGCGCACCGAAGATCTTGATCAGCGCACCGGCCAGCCCCGGGCCGATGACCTCGGCGCCCGACGTGGCCAGGGCATTCTTGGCGTGCGCTTCCACCAGCCGTTCACGCGCCACCACCTGCGTCAAGACGATCTGCGCCGCCGTGCCGGCCACCGTGTGCACGAGGCCGATGACAAAGCCGATGGCGTAGAGCCAGCCCATCGTCAACCAGCCCAGCCACCAGGCCAGCGGCACGCTGATGGCACACACCGCGACCAGCGACTCGCCCCACACGTAGACGGGCAGTTTGCGCACGCGGTCCAGCCAGACGCCCGAGGGCAGGCTGAACAGCAGGAAGGGCGACAGCTCGATGGCCGTCAGCACACCCATCTGCGTGGGCGTGGCCTGCAGGAGGACCGCCGCGGTCAGCGGCAGCGCCAGCATCATCACCTGGTTGCCGAAGCTGCTGGTGAGGATGGAAGTCCACAGGCGCGCGTAGGCCGGGTCGCGAAGCAGGTCGCCTGGAGGCAGCTTGAACCAGTGGGGCAGAGCGGGAGCCTTCCTCAAGCCAACGCCGCGGAACCGGCTCTGCCGGGCCGCTGGCGTTGCCCCCCTGGGGGGGTGCGCCGCAGGCGCTCCGGGGGGGGTCTCATGACCGGTAGTCTGCGTTGATGCTCACGTAATCGTGCGAGAGGTCGCAGGTCCACACGGTGGCTTCACGCGAGCCGCGGTGCAGGTTCACGCGCACCGTGATCTCGCTCTGTTTCATCACACGCTGGCCGTCGGCTTCGCTGTAGCCGGGGTGGCGGCCACCCTGCGTGACGACGTGCACGTCGTCCAGGTGCAGGTCGATCAGGCCCTGGTCCAGGTCGTGGATGCCGGCGTAGCCCACGGCCGCCAGGATGCGGCCCAGGTTGGGATCGCTGGCAAAAAAGGCGGTCTTCACCAGCGGCGAGTGGGCGATGGCGTAGGCCGCCAGCCGGCACTCGGCGTCGTCGCGGCCGCCTTGCACCTGCACGGTGATGAACTTGGTGGCACCTTCACCGTCACGCACGATGGCCTGCGCCAAGTGCTGTGCGACAGCCACCACGGCGTCGCTCAGCGCGCGGCCTTCGGTCGACTGCAGTGAGGTGATGGGTGCGTGACCGGCCTGATGGGTGGCCATCAGCATGAAAGAGTCGTTGGTCGAGGTGTCGCCGTCGATCGTGATGCGGTTGAAGCTCTGGTCGGCAGCTTCTTGCACCAGCGTCTGCAATAGCGCGGGCTCGATGACCGCATCGGTGGCCATGAAACCCAGCATCGTGGCCATGTTCGGGCGGATCATGCCCGCGCCTTTGCTGATGCCGGTGACGGTGACCGTGCGGCCCCCGATCTGCAACTGCCGCGAAGCCGCCTTGGGCAGCGTGTCGGTGGTCATGATGCCGCTGGCCGCGTCCGCCCAGCCCGCTGCCGTCAGCGCCGCTTGCGCCGCAGGCAGGCCGGCCACGATGCGCTCCACCGGCAGCGTTTCCATGATCACGCCGGTGGAAAACGGCAGCACCTGCTGCGCTTGAGCGCCCATCAGCGCGGCCACCGCTTCGCAGGTCTGCTGTGCCCGCACCAGCCCATCGGCACCGGTGCCGGCGTTGGCATTGCCGGTATTGATGATCAGTGCACGGATGTCCTGCCCTTGCTGCAGGTGCTGGCGACACAGCTGCACCGGCGCGGCGCAGAAGCGGTTTTTCGTGAACACACCGGCCACCGTGGTGCCGGGCGCCAGTTCGAACAGCACCAGGTCGCGCCGGTTTGCCTTGCGCACGCCGGCCATGGCCACGCCGATTTGCACACCAGCCACGGGCAAGAGGGAAGCGGGATCGGGGGCTTGCAGATTGACGGGCATGGGGGCCTTCGGCAGACGGATCGGGGCGGATGGGAGCGAATCAGGTGGCAGCGGAATTGTAGGCAGCGAACATCACCTGCTCACCCAAACGGCCCTGGGCGTCGCGCTCGAAGTAACGCAGCACACCTTCGCGCTTGAAACCCAGCGCGTGTTCGGCAAAGTGCAGCGCCCGCAGGTTGTGTGCTTCGCTGAGTGCCTGCACCCGCGCCACACCCAGCGAGAAAGCCAGGTCGACACACGCCAGCACCGCTTCGCGCATCAGGCCGCGGCCTGCCGTGCGCACGTCGCCGACATAACCCACTTCGCAGCGAGGGGCATCGAAGTCCCAGCTGTGCAGATCGATGCGGCCCACATAAGCACCGCTGGCACGCTCGAAGGCGTAGTAGATGAGGCAGTCGCCCGTGGCGATCAACTCGGCGCCGTGCGCCATGAAGTGGGTGCCCCAGTCGATGTTGCGCTCTTTCTGCGCCCACGCGATGTAGCTCAGACCGGGCAGCGACAGGTTGATGCTTTCGACAAACAGCGGCCCGAACTCGGGTCTGGGTGCGTGCAGATCCAGGCGCGGGCTGCTCAGGTGAGTCCGGGCCCGGGTGATGTCATCTCTTTTCATCGTGTCGCCAGCCGGTTGATCCTTGCCTCGCCACTTGCTCAGTTGGCACACAAGCAGTTTAGAGGCCGGCATACGAAAACAGGCCCCGAAGGGCCTGTGAAAGAGAACGGGCCGCAAAAGGCCCGTGGCGCGCTCACTGCGCCTGATGTGCCGCCGGTTCAGGGGCGCGCGATCGTCGCCGTCGGCGATGTCCAGGTTTCCCAGTGCGCCGGGTTGGCCGGATCGCCCAGTGCCTTCAGAACCGACATGCGGATCTTGTAGTTGCCATTGGGCTGTACACCCATCGAGGTGGTGCCGTCCCAGTTGAAGGCGAAGAAACCGGTGGGCGTGGCACTCCGACCGACGTACTGATCTTCACTGATGACACCACGCGGAGCCAAGGTGTCGGCGTCCAGGGCCTCCACCTTCAGCGTGCGTGAATGGTGGTCCAAGTGCGCCAGCACATAGGGCGTGTTGCCACCGACCATCGTGAAGGTGGCGCCTGCAGGCTGGTTGGTGTAGGTGGTGCCGGAAATCGAAGCCAGCCACGGGAAGTTGTTGGCGGTGGGTGTCAGCACCACGGTGGACTGGTAGTCGCCCTTGAAGCCCGAGTACAGCACGTTGATCGGCGCGCCATCGGCCACGGGCGTCAGGGTGATGTAGCCGCCATACAGCGCACGGTCGGGCAGGCTGCCGTTGGCTGCCACCGTCACGGTCACCGTGGCAGTGCCCTTCGCCGGCACCACCACCGTCGGGGCGCTGAAGGTCACCGTGGCGGGTGCGTCGAAGACACCGGTGATGTTGTAGCTGGCGCCGGTCTGCGTGTTGGGCCCCGCAGCAACGCCAGAGCTGTGTCCGAGCGTGTAGGTCACCGGCACCAGCGCGTCGTTGCGGACCGTCAGGCGCTGGACGGTGGGCCCGTTGGCGCTCTCGCCCGTCGAGAACTTGGCTGGCACCACAAACTGCTTGTTCTGCACCGCAGCCAGGGCATCGACCATGCCGCCACCTTGGCGGAAGGCGTGGTCCAGCAGACCCAGAGCAGGGTTGCCCGACCAGTTCTTGGGCTTGGCGGTGTTCGACAAGCGTGTGGCCATGTTGATCATCGGCGGCGCGCCGCGGCCGACGACCGGGCCTTCACGACCCAGCGCGGCGTTGGGCAGCGCCTGCAGGACCAGCGCAGCGACACCCGCGGTGTGCGGCGAAGACATCGACGTGCCGCTCAGCGTGGCAGTGCCGCCCAGTTCGAGCGGATAGGACGACAGGATGCCACCCCCCGGTGCGCCGAGGTCGGGCTTCACGGTCAGGTCCACCGCCATGCCGAATGAACTGAAGCCGGAGATCAGGCCGCCAGTGCCAAAGGGGTAGCCCACGGCAGTGGCCGACCAGTTCAGCGTCGTCGGGCCCGCGGCGATGGCGGCGTCCAGCGTCGCACCTTGCGCGGCGGTGACAGCGACCACGGGCACGGTGATGGCAGGTGTGCCCGCCACCGTGGGGTTCAATGCGCCAGCGGCATTGTTGTAGAGCACGACGGCAGCAGCGCCCGCTGTCTGGGCATTGAAGGCTTTCACGTAAAAGCCGCAAGTGCCGCGCCGGATGAGCACGGCCTGGCCCGCGAGGCTGCCCGCGGGCAAGGCCACGCAGGCGTCGTCAAGGGTGGTGGTGGTGCCGGTTCTTGCCATCGGCAAGCTGCCGGTGGTCGGTGCAAGCGGCGAGCCCGTGGCGGCGTTGTAGCCAAATGGCGTGCCGCCGACCACGAAGGAACGCTGGGCGTTGTCGAAAGAGGCCACGCCGATCACGTTTTCACCGACGCCTGGGGCGCCAGCGGCCCACAGGGCGTCAGGCGATGAGCCCCCGGGCCCGTTGTTGCCGATGGACGCGACCATCACCACGCCCTTCCTGGCCAATCGCGAAGAAGCCTGTGCCGTGGGGTACTGCGGCCATTGCCTGGCTGCACCCAGGCTCTGGTTGATGACCTGCATGCCGTCAGCCAGCGCGCGCTCCAGCGCCGCCAGGATGATGTCGGAGGTGGTGCTGCCCGAGCAGCCGAAGACCCGGTAGGCACCGAAGGTCACACCCGGTGCAACACCGACGATGCCGCCACCGTTGGCGCCCACGATGCCCGCCACGTGCGTGCCGTGGCCACCGCAGTCATCTGGGTTGGCGTCGGGCATGGGGATCAGGGCAGCGCCGGTTCCGATGGAGTTGTAGGCATCACCCACGAAGTCATATCCCGCCACGATGCGGGCCGTGGGAAACGATGTGCCGCCCGGCACGCCGGAGCCACCGAAGGCCGGGTGGTCGATGTCGACACCCGAGTCAATGATGCCCACCTTGATGCCGGCGCCGGTCAGCCCCAGCGTGTTTTGCACGATGTTGACGCCGGTGAGGGCGATCGCGTTGGCCATGTCGGCGGCTGAACCCGCCGCTTGTTCCGGCGTCGGCGCGTGCACGATGTCAACCGGGTGCAGTGCCTTCACATTGGACATGCGTGACAGCTTGGCGCGGTCGGCAGCCGACACGACCACGGACATGCCGTTGAACAGCGAATTGAAGGAGCGACGCTCGGTCAACATCACACCGGCCGCCGCCGCGGCGCTGCGGAACGCGGCCTGTTCAGCTTGCACGGTAGCCAGGCTGGCACCGTCGGCCACGGGATTGCCCTTGAGTTCGACGAACCACAGCTGGCTGCCCTCCGCGCTGGAGACAGGCAGGCTCTGGGCCATGGCCATGGCGGTGGAGGCGATGGCGGCCGCAGCAAACGCGACGGGCTTCAGGTCAAACTTCCAGGCACGCATGGGTTTCACTCCGATTGAGAAAGTGGCTGATCGTCCGGACTCGCTGTGGCTTTTGGATCGGGGCTTTCCCGGTGCGTGGCCCTGGCGTTGCTCGGGCTAGCTGGGCAACGCCCTGAAGTAGCCCCCGCGAATGAGGGTGTTGTCGCCAACCATCGGCGGCGCCTGGCGTCGAAAACACCATCACAGGCAGTCCGTGAGAGGCACGAACTGCGCCGGGTCACGGGTAACTCCTGCCATCCGGTCACGGGGGGGAGCGTGCCTTTTGTGCCTGACGGCTCTTGTGGGCACATCGCTCGAATGGCAAATTCTGGGCTCATCGACCGGTGCCGGCAGTGGCCAGCACGCGGCGAGCAACTTTGGAGTCAGGCACATGCAATTCAAACAACTGAAGCAGACGGCGATTGGGCTGGCCGTGGCAGGTCTGGCGCTGGCCGCGGGCTCTGCGCAGGCTTATCAGATTTCCCTGGACGTGTCCGGCATCCAGAGTCTGGGTGAATTGGGTGAAACCGGCAACGAAACTCGCTTTCTCGACCTCTTTGCGGGTGCCCGCGTCACCGGCCTGTCGTGGGACGTCTCGCTGTCGGCCTTCGGCTCGAGCTGGCTGTCGGATATGGGCGTCGACTTCAGCGATGGCGGCGCCCAGGGCGTTTCGCTGTACCCCGGTTTTGTCGACGACTTTTCGGGCAGCGGCAGCTACGTCGGGTCGGCTGACCTGGTGGACCTGGGCATCGACTTCACGGTGGGTGACAGCGGCCGCCTGTTCCTGGAGTTCTTCGAATTCATCTACGACGGGCCGGGTGCGGATGGTGTCTGGACCAGCGGCACACTGACCGTGAGCTACGTGCCGGAACCCACGAGCTTCGCCCTGGCCGGCCTCGCGCTGCTGGGCCTGGGCGCCGCATCACGTCGTGCACGCCCGCTGAACAGCTGAACCATCCCCAGCAAAAAAATGGCCGCTGGATGCGGCCATTTTTTCGCCCGTTCAGCGTGTGACTTCGCCAGGCCGCCCGGGTGCCGAGGTGCCCCCGGTGCACAACAACCACTGGCCACGCTGGCTGGCGTGATAGACGGCTTCACGGCCCTTGGCGCGCACAACGAGACGCCAACCCGCCACCAGCGCCTGCGTGTAGGTCTGGCCCGGCTGCGGACAGCCCAACGAGCCGTCGGACCAGGTCACCGCTTCGGTCGACACCTGCATCTGCGCACGTGGCACACCTGGCCACGCAAGCAAGGCATCTTCACGCACCGCGGCTTCCAGGGCCGTCTGGGCGGCCCTGCCATCGGGTCCGGCCGGCACCCAACCTGCGCGTGGTGAGGGCCGGGCGTTTTCGGCACTGCCCGCCGGCAAGGTGTGGCCGGCCGTCATCGCACAGGCCGGCAAGCACAGGGCGGCGGCGACGGCAATGGCTTCACGCCAGCTTGCCATGGCAGTTTTTGTACTTCTTGCCGCTGCCACAAGGGCAGGGGTCGTTGCGACCGACCTTGGGCACCACACCGGCCGGGTCGCCGCCCAGCAGGCCGGCGTCGGATTCCTGGCTGACACTGCCGTCTTCGTTGGGGTGCGTGTAGGTCACGTTGGCCAGCTGCCCCAGCTGCTGCTCGAGCGCAGCAGCGGCTTCGGCGGCCTGGTCCTGGGTCTGGATGCGCACCGTCATCAGCGTGCGCGTGACTTCCATCTTCACCACGTCCAGCAACTGGCTGAACAGCTCGAAGGCTTCGCGTTTGTATTCCTGCTTCGGGTTCTTCTGGGCATAACCGCGCAAGTGAATGCCCTGACGCAGGTAGTCCAGCGCCGCCAGGTGTTCACGCCAGTGGCTGTCGATGCTTTGCAGCAGCACCATGCGCATGAAGGGCGTGAACTGCTCGGCGCCCACCGCCTCGACCTTGGCCAGGAAGTGCTTGTCGGCAGCCGCCACGACCTGGTCGACGATGTCTTCGTCGGTGGTGGACTCGCTGCCTTCGACCGCGGACTGCAGCGACAGGTCCAGCTGCCACTCGTCGCGCAGCACCCGCTCAAGGCCCGGCAGGTCCCACTGCTCTTCCAGGCTGGCGGCGGGCACGAAGCTGCGCACGACGTCGGTCATCGTGCTCTTGCGCAGGTTGGTGATCTGCTCGTCCAGGTTGGCCGCTTCGAGGATCTCGTTGCGCTGCTGGTAGATGACCTTGCGCTGGTCGTTGCTGACGTCGTCGTATTCCAGCAGCTGCTTGCGGATGTCGAAGTTGCGCGCTTCGACCTTGCGCTGTGCACCTTCGATGCTGCGGTTGACGATGCCGGCTTCGATGGCTTCGCCTTCGGGCATCTTCAGGCGGTCCATGATGGCGCGCACGCGGTCACCCGCGAAGATGCGCATCAGCGAATCGTCCAGGCTCAGGTAGAAGCGGCTGGCGCCGGGGTCACCCTGGCGGCCGCTGCGGCCACGCAGCTGGTTGTCGATGCGGCGGCTTTCGTGGCGTTCGGTGGCCACGATGCGCAGGCCGCCTGCCGCCTTGACCTGGTCGTGCAGCGCCTGCCATTCGTCTTTCAGTTGCTGCGCGCGGGCCTGTTTTTCGGCGTCGGACAGCGCAGCGTCTTCTTCCAGGAACTGGATCTGCTTCTCGACATTGCCACCCAGCACGATGTCGGTGCCACGGCCGGCCATGTTGGTGGCGATGGTGATGACACCGGGCCGCCCGGCCTGGGCCACGATCTCGGCCTCCTTGGCGTGCTGCTTGGCGTTCAGCACCTGGTGCGGCAACTTGGCCTTTTGCAGCAGGTCGGAAATGAGCTCGGAGTTTTCGATGCTGGTCGTGCCCACCAGCACCGGCTGGCCACGCTGGTGGCAGTCGCGGATGTCGTTGGTGACAGCGTCGTACTTCTCCTTCGCCGTCTTGTAGATGAGGTCGTTGTCGTCCTTGCGGATGGTGGGCCGGTTCGGCGGAATGACCACCGTCTCCAGGCCGTAGATTTCCTGGAATTCGTAGGCTTCGGTGTCGGCCGTGCCGGTCATGCCACCGAGCTTGCCGTACATGCGGAAGTAGTTCTGGAAGGTGACCGAGGCCAGCGTCTGGTTCTCGCTCTGGATCTGCACACCTTCCTTGGCTTCGACGGCCTGGTGCAGGCCGTCGCTCCAGCGCCGGCCCGTCATCAGGCGGCCGGTGAATTCGTCGACGATGATGACTTCGCCGTTTTGCACCACGTAGTGCTGGTCGCGGTTGTAGAGGTTGTGCGCACGCAGGGCGGCGTACACGTGGTGCATCAGCGCGATGTTGGCCGGGTCGTACAGGCTCGCGCCTTCGGCCAGCAGGCCGGCCTTGGTGAGCAGCGCCTCGGCCTTTTCGTGGCCGGCTTCGGTCAGGTAGACCTGGTGCGTCTTCTCGTCCATCGTGAAGTCACCGGCTTCGATGACCCCCTCGCCGGTGCGCGGGTCGGCTTCGCCGATTTGCTTTTTCAATGCCGGCACGATGGCATTGATCTGCACGTACATCTCGGTGTGGTCTTCGGCCTGGCCGCTGATGATGAGTGGCGTGCGCGCTTCGTCGATCAGGATCGAGTCCACCTCGTCGACGATGGCGTAGTTCAGGCCACGTGCCACGCGGTCACGGATGTCCTGCACCATGTTGTCGCGCAGGTAGTCGAAGCCGAACTCGTTGTTGGTGCCGTAGGTCACGTCGGCGGCATAGGCCACCTGTTTTTCCTCGCGGCCCATGCCGGGCACGTTGACACCCACCGTCAGGCCCAGGAAGCCGTACAGGCGCCCCATCCATTCGGCGTCCCGTCGGGCCAGGTATTCGTTCACCGTCACCAGGTGCACACCCTTGCCGGCCAGGGCGTTCAGGTAGACCGGCAGCGTGGCCATCAGCGTCTTGCCTTCGCCGGTGCGCATTTCGGCGATCTTGCCCTGGTGCAGCGCCATGCCACCCTTCAACTGCACGTCGAAGTGCCGCATCTTCAGCGTGCGCTTGCCCGCTTCGCGCACCACCGCAAAGGCCTCGGGCAACAGGTCGTCGAGCGAAGCACCCTTGCTGACGCGGTCGCGGAACTCGTCGGTCTTGGCACGCAGTTCTGCGTCGGACAGCTTTTCGAACTGTGGCTCCAGTGCGTTGATCTGGTCCACCGTGCGCCGGTAGGTCTTCAGGAGGCGGTCGTTCCGGCTGCCGAATATCTGGGTCAGGAACTTTGGAAGCATGCGGCGTCGGGGCTGGGTGATTCGGTGGCGCAGTGGACAGGGGGACGGGTGGGTCCGCGAGCCTTGCATCGGAAGGGGGATGGTGGGGCCGACCCGGCCCAATTCAACTGTTCAGCGGCGCACCGCCGCGCCAAGCAGCGGCTTGGGGCTGACCCAGGCGCACAACCGGTCAAGTTTAGCAGCGGCTGGCGCGGCTTCGGCACGCGCGCATGGCCGGCCGGATTTCAGCGCGGCCCTGGCCTGGCCGCAAACTCCAGCATCGGTGTGGCCTGGCGACCCAGAAACCGGGCCGGGTTCTGCGGCACACCTTCGAGCAGCACCTCGAAATGCAAGTGGCTGCCGGTCGAGCGGCCGGTGTTGCCCACCTTGGCCACCAGCTGCCCACGTTTGACCAGGGCGCCCACCTCGACCTCGATGCTGGAACAGTGGGCATAGCGGGTCAGCAGGCCGTTGCCATGGTCGATCTCCAGCAGCTGGCCATAACCCGGGTGCCATTCTCGCGTGACCACCATGCCACCTGCGGCAGCCAGGATGGGCGTGCCCACTTCGGCAGGGAAGTCGAGCCCGGTGTGCAAGGCGGCGCGGCCGTTGAAGGGGTCGGTGCGAAAGCCAAAACCCGAACCCACCGGCCCGATGACGGGCGCCGCGCTGGGCACCAGCAGCGCCGTCAGGCGGCTCTCCTGCAGGCGCGATTCGTAGAAGGTGAAGAGGTCGGTGTGCAGGTCGGTGGCTTCGTCCAGGCCGCTGACCAGGGTCTGCAGCTGTTCCAGCGAGAGGTGCTGCGCGGGCACGTAGGGCCCGCCCGTGCCGTTGGCGGCACTCGGCGCTTCGCCGCCGGCGGCACCCGTGGTGGCCCCGCTGGCCGCGTCTTCGCTGCGACGCAGGGGCACCAGGTCTTCCGGCTTCATGCCGGCCAGCCCCGACACCCGGTCGCCCATGGCTTCGAGCTTGACCAGCTTGGCCCTCATTTCGCCCACCTTCTGCGCCATGGCGTCCAGGTTCTCGCGCATGAAACGGTCGCGCTGGGCGATCTCGTCGCGCACGATCAGGCGCACCAAGGAACTGACGACCGGCCAGCCCTCGCGCGCGGCCTTCAGGAAAATGAAGTGGTAGATGGCGCCCGAGGCGGCCATCATCATGACGGCCAGCGCGGCAGCGCCCACCACCAGCTGCCAGCGCTGGAACTGCAGCACACGCGTGCGCGCGATCGTGCCGTGGGTGATGAGCACCTGCATCGCTAGACTCTCCTCATGGCATCGAATCCCCATCGGTCACCGTCTGCAGCCGCGCCCGGCACTGCCGGTGTGCCGTCGGGCCACCAAGGCCTGGCCGCCGCGCTGCGGGGCAACGAAACACTGGCCCATCTGCTGCAAAGGGTGCGCGACTCGCGACTGCGTTTTGACACCATTTCCCCCTTGTTGCCCGCCGCGCTCGCCGCTTCGGTGAAACCCGGCCCGCTGGACGACAGCCACTGGGTGCTGCTGGCCGCCCACGCGTCGGCGGCGGCGAAACTGCGCCAGATGGTGCCCGAACTGCAAGCCGCCTTGTCCGCCGCCGGCTGGGCCGGGCCGGCGATACGGGTCAAGGTGAGCAGCGCCCCCTGAGCGCTGCCTGAACTGGTGCCGGCTGTCCGAGTCGAACGGACGACCTTCCGCTTACAAGGCGGGTGCTCTACCAACTGAGCTAAGCCGGCCGAAATGGCAATTCTAGAAGGCGCGCCGGCCTGCGGCTGTTACCCGATGCACGAGCGCGCAGGGCTTCACTTGATGCGTTTCAGCGAAGGCCGCCCACCGGCGGGTGCCGGGCTCGAGGGCTCGGGGTCCAGCGGCTCGGGCGGATCGACGACAAGCACAGCGGACGGCGACGGCGCCGGCTGACCCGGTGAGGGGGGTTCCGAACCGGCCGCCGGCTCGGAACTGGCCAGCCGCAGCCCGCGCGGGCCCGGGGGTTCGCCGCCGGGCGCACCGACCACCGGCACCCCCGTGGGCACCGGAAAGGCCATGCCCTGGCCGTTTTCGCGGGCATAGATGGCCACCACGTGGTCCACCGGCACGATGATCTCGCGCGTGATGCCGCCGAAGCGGGCCTTGAACTCGATGAACTCGTTGCCCAGCTGCAGCCCGGACGTGGCCTCGAAGCTGACGTTGAGCACGATCTCGTTGTTCTTCACGTACTCCATCGGCACCTGAACACCGGCGGCGACATGCACCGCCACATAGGGCGTGAAGCCGTTGTCGGTGCACCAGTCGTGCAGCGCCCGCAGCAGGTAGGGGCGCGTCGACGTGCCCTGCCCTTCGCTGCCGGAAATGCCAGACATCGCCACGGTTCCGATCAAGCAGACACCGCGGAGCCGGCTTCGCCGGGCCGCTGGGGTCGCCCGCCTGGGGGGGAGCGGCGCAGCCGCTCCGGGGGGGGGCTCACTTCCTCATCACCTTTTCTGAAGGCGTCAGCGCCTCGATGTAGGCCGGGCGCGAGAAGATGCGCTCGGCGTACTTCAAGAGCGGCACGGCATTCTTGCTGAGGTCGATGCCGTAGTAGTCCAGGCGCCACAGCAGCGGTGCGATGGCCACATCGAGCATGCTGAAGTCGTCGCCCAGCATGTACTTGTTCTTCAGGAAGATGGGCGCCAGCTGCGTCAGGCGGTCGCGGATCTGGTCGCGGGCCTTTTCGAGCTGCTTTTCGTTGGCCTTCACACCACGGCCTTCGAGCAGGTTGACGTTGCTGAACAGTTCCTTCTCGAAATTGAAGAGGAACAGCCGCACACGCGCACGGGCCACGGGGTCACCGGGCATCAGCTGCGGGTGCGGAAAGCGCTCGTCGATGTACTCGTTGATGATGTGGCTCTCGTACAGGATGAGGTCACGCTCCACCAGGATGGGCACCTCGTTGTACGGGTTCATCAGCGCGATGTCTTCGGGCTTGGCGAAGATGTCCACGTCGCGAATCTCGAAGTCCATGCCCTTTTCGAAAAGCACAAAGCGGCAGCGGTGCGAATAGGGGCAGGTCGTTCCGGAATACAGCACCATCATGGCGGGGGCCTTTCGTTATCACTTCAACAAGCCAGCTGGGGGCCGGTGCCCGAAGCACGCTGCGCCGACAAAAGACAAACGCAGTGGGTGCTGGTCGCCCCCACTGCGCCGCAGGCCCTGGCCCTCACCGGTGGGTGAAGGCGGGCCTGACCAGGACTACTTGATGTCCTTCCAGAAAGACGCGTTCAGGCGCCAGGCAATGACCGTGAACACCGCCAGGAAGAGCAGCACCCAGACACCCAGGCGCTTGCGGTCGTTCTGGTTGGGCTCGGCCATCCACTGCAGGAAGGCCACCAGGTCGGCCACCGCCAGGTTGTAGTCGGCGGTGGACAGCGTACCGGGGGTGATCTGCTCGAAGCCCTTGAAGACCGTCACGGTCTTGGTGGCGTCGTGCGGGTCTTTTTCGTTGGCAAAGATGGCCCGCTGCTGGCCCTGCAGTTCCCACATCACATGGGGCATGCCCACGGTCGGGAAGGCCAGGTTGTTCCAGCCGGTGGGCTTGGTCTCGTCGCGGTAGTAGGTGCGCAGGTAGGTGTAGATGTAGTCGGCACCCGTGCCCTGGCCGGCCGCCGAACGCGAGCGTGCGATCAGCGTCAGGTCGGGCGGCACCTTGCCGAACCAGTCCTTGGCGTCTTTCGGGTCGAGCGAGGTCTTCATGGTCTCGCCCACCTTGGCGCCGGTGAAGATCAGGTTGTTGGCGATCTGGTCTTCGCTCAGGCCGATGTCACGCAGCCGGTTGTAGCGCATGAAAGCCGCCGAGTGGCAGTTCAGGCAGTAGTTGGCGAACAGCTTGGCGCCGTTCTGCAGTGCGGCCAGGTCGGTGACGCGGTTGGTCGGGAACTTGTCCCAAGGGATGCCGCCGCCTGCGCCATGGGCCGGAGCCAGCACGGTCAGGCTGGCCAGCAGGGGCAGCAGCCGAAGCGTCGCGAGGATGAATCTTTTCATGGTTGTGTGACTCCGCGCGCTCAGTGCGGGTGGAAGGTGACGCGATCGGGCACGGCCTTGAACTCGCCCAGCGTGCTCCACCAAGGCATCAGCATGAAAAAGCCGAAGTAGAACAAGGTGCCGGCCTGCGACACCAGCGTGCCGATGTCCGAAGGCGGCTTGATGCCCAGGTAGCCCAGCACGAAGAAGTTGATGACAAACACCGCGTACAGGTATTTGTTCCAGGTCGGCTTGTAGCGGATCGACTTGACCGGGCTGCGGTCCAGCCAGGGCAGCGGGAACATGATCAGCACGCCCAGGCCCATGATCACGACGCCCCAGAACTTGGCGTCGAAGGTCTTCAGCAGGAAGATGACGACCAGCGCAGCGCCCAGCACGGCCACCTTCACGACGGTGGAAAAACCACCCTTCAGCACCGCCAGCACCGCGCCCAGCGCCACCAGCACCGCAAACACGTTGACCAGCGGATCGGTCACGGCACGCAGCATCGAGTAGTAAGGTGTGAAGTACCACACCGGCGCGATGTGCAGCGGCGTCGTCAGCGGGTCGGCCGGGATGAAGTTGTTGTATTCCAGGAAATAGCCGCCCATTTCAGGCGCGAAGAAGATCACTGCGCTGAACAGCAGCAGGAAGACGCTGACCCCCATGATGTCGTGCACCGAGTAGTAGGGGTGGAAGGGAATGCCGTCCAGCGGGATGCCCGTCTTCGGGTCCTTCTTGGCCTTGATCTCGACACCGTCGGGGTTGTTCGATCCCACTTCGTGCAGCGCGATGATGTGCGCCACCACCAGGCCCAGCAGCACCAGCGGCACGGCAATGACGTGGAAGCTGAAGAAGCGGTTCAGCGTCGCGTCGCCGACCACGTAGTCGCCGCGGATCAGCAGCGACAGGTCGGGGCCGATGAAGGGGATGGCGGCAAACAGGTTGATGATGACCTGGGCGCCCCAGTAGCTCATCTGGCCCCAGGGCAGCAGGTAGCCCATGAAGGCTTCGGCCATCAGGCACAGGAAGATCGCGCAGCCGAAGATCCAGACCAGCTCACGCGGCTTGCGGTAGCTGCCGTAGATCATGCCGCGGAACATGTGCAGGTACACGACGATGAAAAAGGCACTGGCGCCCGTGCTGTGCATGTAGCGCACCAGCCAGCCCCAGGGCACGTCGCGCATGATGTACTCGACCGACTCGAAGGCCTTGGCCGCGTCGGGTTTGTAGTGCATCACCAGGAAGATGCCGGTGACGATCTGGATCACCAGCACCAGCAGCGCCAGGCTGCCGAAGAAATACCAGAAGTTGAAGTTCTTCGGCGCGTAGTACTCGGACAGGTGTTCCTTGTACAGCTTGGACGCCGGGAAACGGTTGTCCACCCAGGTCAGCAGTTGCGTGCCCATCGACGCGCCTGCAGGGGCTTGCTTGAATTCGGCCATGTGGCGTTTGTCCTTGGCTTGGCGGCTGATCAGGCCTGCTTGTCTTCACCGATGACGACGACGGTGTCCGACACGTACATGTGTGGCGGCACTTCGAGGTTGTCGGGCGCAGGCTTGTTCTTGTAGACGCGGCCGGCCATGTCGAAGGTCGAGCCGTGGCAGGCGCAGAGGAAACCACCGGCCCAGTCGTCCGGCAGCGAGGGCTGCGGCCCGGGCGTCAGCTTGTCGCCGGGCGAGCAACCCAGGTGGGTGCAGATGCCGACACCGACAAAAAACTCGGGCTTGATCGAACGGTGCGGGTTGCGTGCGTAGTCGGGGGTGGGGTACTGCGTGCGCACCGAGGCCGGGTCGGCGAGTTGCGGGTCGAGCTTGGCCAGTTCGGCCAGCTGCTCGGGCGTGCGGCGCAGGATCCACACCGGTTTACCCCGCCATTCGACGGTGAGCTTTTCGCCCGGCGCGATGGCGCTGATGTCCACGCGCACCGGTGCGCCAGCCGCACGGGCGCGCTCGGAAGGGGCAAAAGTGCTGACAAAAGGAACCGCCACCGCGGCCGTGCCGACGGCGCCGGCTCCGCAGGTGATGGCGATCCAGGTGCGCCTGCCTTTGTCGATGCCGGGTGCGACTGCACCCGCCGTGTTGGGGGCATCGCCGCTGATCGTGCCGCTCATGCGTAACCTCTGGGTCTGAAAATGGTTCGGGTCAACCCCGAATTCTAGCCGAGCCAACTGCCGGGCCCGGCAGTGTGGCCAGTTCCGAAGTCAGTTGACCGCCGCGCAGCCCCCGACTATGTTCCCCAGGCACCGGCCCGAGCCGGGCCTTCCGGGTCGAGACCTGCACGACCCCCATCAACATCAGAGGAGAGAACACATGAGTTTTGGATCGGAGTTCAAGGAGTTTGCGCTCAAAGGCAATGTCATGGACCTGGCGGTCGGCGTCATCATCGGCGGCGCCTTCGGCAAGATCGTCGATTCGATGGTGGGCGACCTGATCATGCCCATCGTGGGGCGCATCTTTGGTGGCTTGGACTTCAACAACTACTTTCTGCCCTTGTCCGGGCAGACCGCCACCACGCTGGTCGAGGCCAAGAAGGCCGGTGCCGTGCTGGCCTACGGCAGTTTCATCACCATCGCGATCAACTTCATCATCCTGGCCTTCATCATCTTCCTGATGGTCAAGCAGATGAACCGCCTGAAGCGCGAAGCACCGGCGGCCCCGCCGGCACCGCCGGCACCGCCGCCGCCGACACCTGAAGACGTGATCCTGCTGCGCGAAATCCGTGACAGCCTGAAAAAATAAGCGTTTGCTTACACCCCGCCGCAGCTGTTGCCAAGGCTGTGGTGGGGGCGGGCCGGGATGCCATGCCGCATACTAGGCAGCTGCCCTTCGGGGTGCTGCCGAACCCATGAAGCCGAACCCCGTTCACCGCCTGCCAGCGACGCTCGAAGCGGCCGTCCAGCGCCTGAAGCTGGCGGCCCGTGAAGCCGCCGAGCGCACCATCGAAAGCCTGGGCCTGGCCGCACTGGCGGCCACCCACGCCTTTCAGCGAGACGGGCTGCTGGGTGCGCAGTTCGAACTCAACCGCAAGTCGGCGGTGTTCGTGCTGACCTTCAACGACGCCTTCGACGAACGTGTGGTGCGCGAGCTGGGGCCGCGCATGGCGCCGGGCGCCACCGACGCAAGTCCGCTGTCCACCCGCGCCGAGGCTTCGGCCACCAACTGGGACGCGCTGAGCCTGGTCGAAGACCGCGAGGTCGAAGCCCAGATCTCGGCCGAACGCTTCGGCATGGAAATCGCGCATGCCTGCGAATGGGAACTGCGCGAACTCGACGCCTACGTGGCCACGGTGCTGGCCGACGCCGGCGGCGAACGCGAACGCAACCCGCTGCGCCCCGACATCGTGGGTCACGCGATGATCCGCGGCATCGAAGCGGTGTCCGACCGTGCCGACGTGCGCAAGGTGCTGTCGTCCGAACTCAGCCGCTCGCTCGGTTCGCTGTTGCGCGGCACCTACGGCGCCATCGTGTCCGACTTCCGCAATGCCGGCGTGCAGCCGCTGGGCCTGAGCGTGCGCCAGCGCCTGAGCGGCGGGCGTGATGGCCGCGACGGTGGGCCCGGCGAAAGCCTGCACGGCGACGAGGGCCCGGCGGTCAACCCCAACGACAGCCGCCATGGCGGGCGGCGTTCGGGGCACAGCGGGCACTCGGGCTTCGGGCCTTCGATGCGCTCGCCCTATGGCTCTGGCCACGGCGGTGCACCGGGCCGCCTGCATGGCAGCAGCACACACGGCGGCACACCGCTGGGGCAGGTTGACCCGGCGCTGATGTCGCTGATCCGTCGCCTGGCCTTCACCGAACCTTACCGGGCCACGGGCAGCGGCGTCGGCTATGCCGAGCAAGAGGACAACAGCTACACCGGGCAGGCCGCGCCGTTCCAGAACCTGATCCACGCCCACCGCGAAGAACTGCGCCAGGCGTCCAACGGTTCGCTCGATCACATGGTGATCGATGTCATCGGTTTCCTCTTCGACCAGATCCTGGCCGACCCCAAGGTGCCGCCGCAGATGGCGCGCCTGATTGCACGCCTGCAACTGCCGGTGCTGCGGGCCGCGCTGGGCGACACGAGCTTCTTTTCTTCCCGTCGCCATCCGGTGCGGCGTTTTGTCAACCGCATCGCCTCGCTGGGCGCGGCCTTCGAGGACTACAACGAAGAAGGCGCGCGCAACTTCCTGGCCAAGGTCAAGGCGCTGATCCAGGAAGTGGTGGAAGGCGACTTCGACCAGATCGAGGTCTACGAAGCCAAGCTGGTGGCACTCGAAGCCTTCGTTGCCGAACAGGCCGCCAGCGAGGTGCAGGGCCAGGGCAGCGTGGCCGAACTGCTGAGCGAGAAGGAAGACGAACAGCGCCTACGTCAGCTCTACGCCCAGCGTCTGGCCGGTGACCTGAAGGACGTGGCCGCGCCGGCCTTCGTGCGCGACTTCGTCAGCCGCGTCTGGAGCCAGGTGATGCTGCGCGCCGCTGCACAAGGTGGAGCGGAAGGCGCCAACAGCGTGCAGGCCCAACGCCTGCGCCGCGCCGGCCGTGAACTGATGCTGAGCGTGCAGCCCAAGGCCACCCCGGCGCATCGCAAGGTCTTCCTGGCCGAACTGCCCAAGCTGATGCAGGACCTGACCGAGGGCATGAACCTGATCGGCTGGCCCGACGCGCAGCGGCGCGCCTTTTTTGGCCAGCTGATGCCGGCCCATGCCGAGGCGCTGAAGAGCCCGGCCGCGCGCCAGCTCGACCTGAACATGATGGCGCGCCAGGTCGAGGGGGCGCTCGAGCGCCCTGCACCTTCGCGCGAAGAGGCCAAGGCCTCGGCTGGGCTGCCGGTGCTGAACGACGAGATCGTGGCACCGACGCTCAGCGCCGAAGAAGCGCAGCGTGTGGGCCTGGTGGACGAGTCGGCGGTCAACTGGAACGGCCAGATCGACATCGACCTGAGCGCCGCCGACGCCGTGCCCGCCCATCCACAGCCCGCCGCACCGGGTCTGCCGGCCATCAGCGACGCCCCCGAAACCACGCAGGGCCGCGAACTGGCCGAGCACGTGCAGGTCGGCTTTGCCTACCAGATGCACCTGGACGACAGCTGGCAGAAGGTGCGCCTGTCGCACGTCAGCCCGGGCCGCAGTTTCTTCATCTTCACACACGGCTCCAAGCACAAAAAGACCGTGTCGCTGACCCAGCGCATGCTGGTGCGGCTGTGTGAAAGCGGGCGCCTGCGGGCCTTCGAGAATTCGACCTTGCTCGAACGTGCCACCGAACGGGCGCGACGGCAGCTGGCCACGCTGGCGGCGCAGCCCGCGCGCGGAACGCGCGCTTGAGCGGAGGGACGCGCGGAACGCGCGCTTGAGTGACAGGACGCGCGGAACGCGCGCCTAGGCAGCCGGGCGCGCGGTCTGCGCAGCCGCCAGCCGCCGGGCCATCTGCAGCGCCGCCACCAGGCTGGCCGGGTCGGCCAGGCCCTGGCCCGCGATGTCGAAGGCCGTGCCATGGTCGGGGCTGGTGCGCACGAAGGGCAGGCCCAACGTGACGTTGACCCCTTGCTCCACGCCCAGGTACTTCACCGGGATCAGGCCGTGGTCGTGGGTCATGGCCACCACCAGGTCGAACTCGCCGCGGCGTGCGCGCATGAACACGGTGTCGGGCGCAAAGGGGCCGCTGGCGTCCAGGCCTTCAGCACGTGCGGCCTGCACCGCCGGGCCGATGATGTTCACTTCTTCGTCGCCGAAGAGCCCGCCTTCGCCGGCATGCGGGTTCAGCCCCGCCACGGCCATGCGTGGCCGCTGCTGGCCCCAGGCTGCGGCCGCTTGGTGGGCGATGCGCAGTGTCTGCAGCACGGCGTCGAAGGTCACGGCGTCGATCGCGCGGCGCAGGGCCATGTGGATGGTCACCAGCACCACGCGCAGCTCTTCGTTGGCCAGCATCATGCGCACCGGCGGCGGCGTCGCGCCGGGCTGGCTGGACGTGGCCAGTGCCTGCAGCATCTCGGTGTGCCCCGGGTAGGGCAGCCCCGCGGCCGCCAGCGCTTCCTTGTGGATGGGCGCCGTGACGATGGCCGCACCCTGCCCCGCCTGCACCCAACGCACCGCCGATTCGATGCAGCGCGCCGCCGCGGCGCCGTTGCGGCCGTCGATCACGCCAGGGGGCAAGAGCCGAAGGCCGGCGGGCAGGTCGTCGGGCTGCAGCACCGGCAGGCAACCCGGTGGCACATCGGGCAGGTCGGCCGGTGTGTCGATGCAGGCGCTCAGGCGGCTGCCGGCGCGCCGCAGCACGTCGACGTCGCCGATCACCACGCAGCCCGGCAGCGCACCCTGGTCGAAGGCCTTGACGATGATCTCGGGCCCGATGCCGGCGGCGTCGCCCATCGTCACCAGGATCGGTTTCATGCCGCCGCTCGCAGAGCTCGCGTCCGGCATGCAGCGCGCACCTGCGCGCAGGCGCAGTTGCACGTCCTCATGCCGGGTTGCCGATCTCGATGTGCAGATGCTCCAGCCCCAACCGCGCCGCCACGTGCGCGGCCACCGCCTGGGCACCAAAACGTTCGGTGGCATGGTGGCCGCAGGCCAGGAAAGCCACGCCGGTTTCGCGCGCCAGGTGGGCTTGCGGCTCGGAAATTTCGCCGGTGATGAAGGCATCGGCACCGGCCGCGATGGCCGGTTCGAAATAGCCCTGCGCACCGCCGGTGCACCAGGCCACACGGCGCAGCGGCCGGCCATCGCCGGGCACCACGGTGACGGTGCGCGACAAGGCGGCCTGGGCGGCGGCAGCCAGGCCGTCCAGCGACGCATGCCCGGCTGCCGGGCCGATGAAACCCAGGTCCTGATCACCAAAACGCGCGTCGGCCAGCAGCCCCAGCCGCAAGCCCAGCTGCGCGTTGTTGCCCAGCTCGGCGTGCGCATCCAGCGGCAGGTGGTAGGCGTACAGGTTGATGCCGGCGGTCATCAGCGCACGCACCCGGTCGCCCAGCCAGCCGGTCAGGCGTCCGTCCTGGCCGCGCCAGAAAAGCCCGTGATGCACCAGCAGCGTGTCGGCGCCGGCGTCAATGGCCGCGTTGATGAAGGCCAGGCTCGCGGTGACGCCGGAACACAGGCGTTTCACCTCGGGCCGGCCCTCGACCTGCAGACCGTTCGGCCCATAATCCTTGAACAGCTCCGGCCGCAGCAGTGACTGCAGGCAGGAATCGAGCGCTTGTCGTTGAGCCATCGGCTCATTTTGCCCCCGCGGCCCACACCTTCCTCTGATGATGCGCAGAACCTGGCTCGTGTTTTCGCAAGCCGTCACCGTGGCCGTGGCGCTGCTGTTCGTGCTGATGACCTTCAAGCCCGAATGGCTGGGCGGCCGCACCACCGTGGCTGGTCTGCCCATGCCCACGCTGGTGCAGGTGGCACCGGCCGCTCGGCCTGCGTCGGGTGCCGATGCCAACAGCGCCGTTGGCGGTGCCATGGGCTTTGCCGTGGCCGCGCGCCGCGCCGCGCCGGCCGTGGTCAGCGTCACCGCCACCAAGATGGCGCGCCGCAACCCACACGCCGACGACCCCCGCTTCAGGTTTTTCTTCGGCGACCGTGCGCCGGGCCAGGGCCCCGCCCAGGTGGGCCTGGGCTCGGGTGTGATCGTGTCGCCCGAGGGTTATCTGCTGACCAACCACCACGTGGTGGAAGACGCCACCGACATCGAAGTGCAGCTGGCGGACGGCCGCAGCACACGTGCCATCGTGGTCGGCAGCGACGCCGAGACCGACATTGCCGTGCTCAAGATCGAACTGCCCAACCTGCCTGCCGTGACGCTGGGCGACGTTCGGGCGCTGCAGGTGGGCGACGTGGTGCTGGCCATCGGCAACCCCTTCAACGTGGGTCAGACCGTGACGGCCGGCATCGTCAGCGCGCTCGACCGCACGCAGGCCGGTGCGTCGCAATTCCAGAACTTCATCCAGACCGACGCCGCCATCAACCCCGGCAATTCCGGCGGCGCGCTGGTCGACGTGACAGGCAACCTGGTGGGCATCAACACCGCCATCTTTTCGCGCACCGGCGGCAGCCTGGGCATCGGCTTTGCGGTGCCGGTGGACACCGCGCGGCAGGTCATGGAAGCCCTGGTCGCCGGCGGCAGCGTGAAACGCGGCTGGATCGGCGTCGAGCCGCGTGACCTGAGCGCCGAATTGGCCGAGAGCCTGGCGCTGCCGGTGAAAAGCGGCGTGCTGATCACCGGCGTGCTGCAGGACGGCCCGGCGGCCAAGGGTGGGCTGCGCCCGGGCGACGTGGTGGTGAAGGTGGGTGACCGCACGGTGCAGAACACCGGCGAGCTGTTTGCCGCGGTGGCCGCCTTGCAGCCCGACAGCAGCGCCATCATCGTGGCGCAGCGTGGTGCCGAGCAGGTGCAGGTGAAGGTGCAGGTAGGCGAACGCGCCAGATCGCTGCAGCGCGGGCGCTGACAGCACTGAAAGGCGCGTGCTGACAGGCGGGGGCCCGACCTACAACATCCGGGCCAGCCGATCCAGGATCAGCACCGCAAAAAAGCCCAATGCCGCAATCACCGTCCATTTCACGATGACGATGCCGCGCCGGCGCCACACCACCTGGCCGGTGCCGATGTACATCGCGAAGCTGAGCAGGCCGCACACCAGCAGCAGACCAAAGACCAGGCGAAAGAGCATCATGGTTCGTGAAGGCCCGGTTTCAGCGCTTCACCAGGCCGGTGCCAGTTCGGCAAAGCCCCGGGGTGCGTCGGCATCCCGTTCGAAGGTGACGATGTCGTAGGCGGTTTCATCGGCCAGCAACTGGCGCAGCAACTTGTTGTTCAGCGCGTGGCCACTTTTGTAGGCCACGTAGCTGGCCAGCAGGGGCTTGCCGGCGATGTGCAGGTCGCCGATGGCGTCCAGGATCTTGTGTTTGACGAACTCGTCGTCGTAGCGCAGGCCGTCGCTGTTGAGCACGCGGTAGTCGTCGATGACGATCACGTTGTCCATGTTGCCGCCCAGGCCCAGGCCACGCGCGCGCATCATTTCCACGTCTTTCGTGAAGCCGAAGGTGCGGGCACGTGCGATGTCGCGTTTGTAGACGCCGGTGGAGAAGTCGAATTCGACACGGCGGCCGGTGGCGTCGACCGCCGGGTGGTTGAACTCGATCTCGAAGCTGAGCTTGTAGCCGTGGAAGGGTTCCAGGCGCGCCCACTTCAGCGTGGCGCCTTCACCTTCGCGCACCTCGACGGTTTTCTTGACTCGGATGAAACGCTTGGGGGCTTCCTGCACCGCGATGCCCGCGCTTTGCAGCAGGAAGACGAAGCTGGCCGCGCTGCCGTCCAGGATGGGCACCTCTTCGGCCGTGATGTCCACGTAAAGGTTGTCCAGGCCCAGCCCGGCACAGGCCGACATCAGGTGTTCGATGGTCTGCACTTTCGGCGCCTTCGGGTCGCCGCCGGGGCTGATGGTGCTGGCCATGCGCGTGTCGCTGACCACGTGTGCCGAGACCGGAATGTCCACCGGCTGCGGCAGGTCGACGCGGCGGAAGACCACGCCCGTGTCGGGCGGCGCCGGCCGCAGCGTGAGTTCCACCTTGTGGCCGCTGTGCACCCCCACGCCCACGGCGCGGGTCAGGGTCTTGATCGTGCGTTGCCTGAGCATGTGGCGGATTGTCCCTGAAGCAGCGAAGCGGCGCCGCCTTCGGGGCTCTTCATCGCCAGCAGCCGCCGGTGCACCGGTTGCACGTGCAGGAAGCCGTGCTGGAAGGCCTCGGGCACTTCGGTGCGGGCCGTGTGGTGCACCCAGGCGACGGCCTGGGCGAGCAGCTGCGATGACTGCTCGGGGTCGATGTCGGCCAGCAGTTGCACCGCGATGAGGTCCAGCTCGACACCCGGCATCTGGTCGACCACGTGGCCCTCATCGCGCAACTGCAGCGCCCGCTCGATGTGCGCCCGCGCACCGGAGGTGTCGCCGCTGGCAGCCAGCACAGGCGCCAGCCAGGCGCGGGCCGCGGCTTCGATGCCCCGCATGCCGTGGCGCTGCGCCAGCGCCAGCGCCTGGCCGAGCAGGTTCACGGCTTCTGCGGCGTCGGCCAGGCGGCCGCGCAACAGCACCATGCGCACCGCGTGGTCGATGCGCTGCGTGCCACTGGCCAGTTCGGCTGCACGGGCCAGCGCCTGGGCCGCGGCTTCGCCGTGCGAGACGGCGCCGGGTTCGGTCTGCCGCTCGTGTTGCTGCTGCAAGTGCCAGCGCAACTGCAGCAGGTTGGCATTGAATCGCACCGCTGGCTGCGCCGGCACGCGGCCGTCCAGCAGCGGCTGCAGTTCGGCCAGGCCACGGGCCGACTGACCCAGTTGCAGATACAACGCCGCGCGGCGCAGGTGCAAGGTGGCCTGGTCCAGCACACCGTGGCTTTCGGCCCGTGCCAGCGCGGCCATCGACTCGGCATAACGGCCCAGCAGCAGCGCCGAGATCGACAGGTTCAGGTCCAGGTAGATGTTGCGTGTGCCGGCCAGGCGGTGACGGCGCACGATGTCCAGTTCCTGCAGGCCGGCTGCGTGGCCATCGGCAAAACGGCCCATCAGGCTCCAGCACACCTGCAGGTGGTTCAGCGCCATGGCTTCGTCGCGCGGGCGCTCCAGCGCGGCAGCCTGCTGTGCCACGGCCTGCCAGGCGGCCAGTGCGGCTTCGAAGCTTTCGCTGGCCAGCAGCACCCAGCCTTCCATGCAGGCCAGCTGCAAGCGCTGCACAGCGTCGCCGTGTGACTGCACCCAGGGCCGGATGGGCGCCATCAACGCTTCGCTGGCCACCAGGTCGCGCTTGTGGCTGAGCACCTGCACCAGGCCGTAGCGGATGCGAAGTTCCAGCGCCGGCTGCGCCGTGTGCATGGCCAGCTCCAGCGCCTGCCGACCCAGCGCCTGGGCGGCATCGTCTTCCAGCTTGAAGTGGCGCACGGCGGCCACCGAGCACAAGGCGCGGGCACGCTGTGCGTCGGACAAGGGCATGGTCTGCAGGCGCTGCAGCAGCGTTTCCATGCGTTCACCGAGTTCGACGTCGAAGAGCGCATCGACCGCGGCTTCCAGCGCATCCAGCTCGCCCGCCGCGTCGCCGTGGGCGCGGCAGATGGCCGCAGCAGTTTCGCAGCACTGCGCTGCGTCACGCAGCTGGATGCGCGCGCTGGCGTGTGTCGCAGCGCGCATCAGCCAGGGCACCGCGTCGCGGTCGCGGCCGCCAGCGCGCAGGTGGGCGGCGATGCGCGCAGCTTCGCCCTCGTGCGCCACCAGCCACTGCGCCACTGCGTCGTGCAAGGTCGCGGCCAGCACCTGCGGCATGGTCTCGAGCGTGCCTTCGCTGACCAGGTCGTGGGCAAAGGCATTGCCACGCAGCACACCGGCCGCTTCGAGTTCGGCCCAGGGGTCGGCCAGGTCCAGCACACCCTGCATCAGCACGTGGGCGGCCAGCGCCGGCGTCAGGTCGGGTCCGGCCACCGCGGCCAGCCGCGCCAGCTTCAGCGCCGCCGGGCTCAGCTGGCGCAGGCGCTGGTGGATCAGCCGGCCCACCGTGCGCGGCAGCGGCAGCTTGCCGCTGGCGAAGTCCTGCGCGGTGCTGTTGCCACTGCTGTTGTCACCGCTGGTGCCACTGCCGACCTGGGCCAGGATCAGCGCCTTCACGGTTTCCAGCACGAACTGCGGATTGCCGCCGGTGTGGCGCGCCAGGGCTGGCGCCAGTGCGACGCCACTCAGGCCATCCACCGCCAAGGAATCGACGAGATCGCCGATGTCCCTTTCGTCCAGGGTCTGCAGCTGGACCTCGGCCACGTGCAGTGCCACGCCGGCACCGGCACGCCAGGCCTGCAGCGCCGGGGGCACCTCGGCCGGGCGCAGCGCCATCACGCAGCGGCGGGCGGTGGGCTCGGCCGAGCAGCGCAGCAGCACCTCGATGCTGGCGTTGTCGGCGAAGTGCAGGTCGTCGATGAACAGCACACCGCTGCCCTGCAGCACCGAAGCCACCGCGTTTTCGAGCAAGCCCGCCTGCAGCGCACCCGACGGCGTGGGGCCAAAGGTCGGCAGCACCCAGGCCAGCGCGGCACGGTGTGCCGCCGGCAGGTTCTGCGGCTGCGGCACCAGCACTTGCAGCACACGTGCCAGCAGCGCAAAGGGCCGCGCTGCGTCACCGGGGCGGGCACCGGCGCGCGCCACGGCGGGTGCTGTGTCGGCTGTGGCGGGGCATGGATCAGCGGCCATCAAGGTGGCCGCGCACTCTTCCATCAGCCGCGTCTTGCCCAGGCCCGCTTCGGCCAGCAGCAGCACATGCTGGCCTTGCGCCAGCGGAGCCAGCAACTGCTCGACCGCCTGGCTGCGCGCAATCAGCCGTGGCGGCCGCAACAGCCCAGGCGGCAGACTGCGCAGCGGGGCCGGTGGTGCTGCGGTGGTGGCCGACTCGATCATCGCCAGCAGGGACATCGTCTGCGCGTCGGGCCGCGCGCCCACCTCGTGCTTGAGCACCCGTTCACATTCGTCGAAGGCCAGCAGCGCAGCGGCACGGTCGCCACGCAGGTAGTGCAGGCGCATGACACGGCGGTGCGCCACCTCGCTGTTGGGCTCGTGGGCCAGCAGCTGCTGTGCGCAGATCATCGCCGCGTCGTAGTCGCGGGCCTGTTCCGCCGCGTCGGCCTGCGCGGCCCAGCGGCCCACCTGGCGCTGGCTGCGCGCCAGGCGCTGCGCCTGCAGCCACTGCAGGAAGTCCTCGCTGTGCCCGTGGGCGCTGTCGCCCAGCACGGTCAGGGCGTCGGCCAGGTCGTGTTGCACGCCGGCGGCCAAGGCCAGCGTGGTGGCGCCGCTGGCGATGTCAAAACCCAGCTGCTTGCGCAGCTGGAACAGGCGCTGGCGCAGCGCGTTGCGAGCCGCTTCGGTGTCACTGTCGGGCCACAGCAAGGTGGCCAGGCGGGCACGGGGTGTCGGGCCTTCGATGGCCAGCCAGGCCAGCAGCGCAGCATCGCGCGAGCCCAGTTCGCGCGCGGGCTGGCCCGGGGGCTGGCAGGTGGCGGGCGACGTGGCCAGGGCCAGCCGGGTGCCGGCGGCGGGGTCGGCTGGCGCTTCGCGGCTCATGCGCAGATTCTGCGGCATGGCCGGCAACGCAGCTCTCGGCCCCGCGCGCTGGCCCAACGTGCCCGGCAAGCCACAGTTGGGCGGCCAGCAATTGCGGGCCCGGCGCGAAAACCACACACTGCGCGGCGCATCGCAGGGCACCTGCGCTGCTTTCAAACCCTCCGTGCATGCCAGAGCCCTTCACGCACCCATCACCGAGCCCTGAGTCCGCCGCTGCCGCTGCACCGCTGACGGGTGAAGACACGCTGGCCACGGACTGGACCCGCACCGTGGTGGCCTTCGTCGACGTGGTCGAGTCCGTGCGCCTGATGCAGGTCGACGAAGCCGGCACCATCCGGCGCTGGCGGCGTTTTGTGGCCGAGGTGGCGGAACACGTCCTGCCGGCCACCGGCGGTCGTCTGGTCAAGAGCCTGGGCGACGGCATGCTGCTCGAGTTTGGCAGCGTCCCGCAGGCCGTGGCCGCAGCGCATGCCATGCACCGGCGCATCCGGGCCAGCGACCTGCCGGACAGCCCTGACACGGCACTGTGGCTGCGGGTGGGTGTGCACGTGGCGCAGGTCGTCCGCGACAGCCTGGACCTTTTTGGCGCCGGCGTGAACCTGGGCGCGCGCATCGCGGCGGCCGCCCAACCCGGGGAGGTGCTGGTGTCGGCCGAGGCCCGGGCCCAGTTGCTGCCAGGACTGGACGGTGAGATCGAAGACGCGGGCGAGTGTTACCTCAAACACATCGACGGCACACACCGGCTGTTCCGAGTCAGCCCGCCGGAACCGGCAACCGCCTGGCGCCCCACGGGTGCCCGCACCAGCCTGCGACCGACGATCGGCGTGGCGCCCATGCAACCCGGCGCCGGCGGTACGCCGCTCCCGGCGCTGGCAGCAGCGCTGTCCGACGACCTGGTGGCTGCGCTGGCCAAGGTGCCGCACTTGCTGGTGGTGTCGCGCCTGTCCACAGCGGCACTGATCGGGCGCCAACTGGAGGCAGCCGACCTGGCCCAGCTGCTGGGCGTGCAGTACCTGGTGCGCTGCCAACTGGGTGTGGCCGGCGCCTGGCTCGATCTGCGTGCCGACATCTTCGAAGCCAGCAGCGGCCAGGTGGTGTGGCAAGGCGGCCACCGCGTGGCCGTGGGCACCCTGCTGGGCCCTGGTGACCCGCTGCCAGCCAGCCTGACACGCGACATCACCGAAGCGCTGCTGAAGCGCCAGATCGACCTGGCGCACCAGGCCGCGCTGCCCACGCTGGCCGGCTACACGCTGCTGCTGTCGGCCATTTCCCACCTGCACAGCCTGGGACGGCAGGACATGGCGCGGTCGCGCCACATGCTGGAACACCTGGTCGACCGCCACCCGCGTGCGCCAGAGGCCCGTGTCTGGCTGGCGAAGTGGCACTTCATGCAGATTGCGCAGGTCAGCAGCACCGACGGCGGCGAGACCGCGCACCGCACGCAGACGCTGCTGGACCAGGTGCTGGAAGAAGAGCCAAGCCACACCCTGGCACTGGCCTTGAGCGGCCACATGGCGGCCTATGTCCACGCCGACCTGCCCTTGGCCGAGCGCCGGCTCACGCAGGCGGTGCAAAGCGGTCCCAACGAATCGCTGGCGGCGCTGTTCCTGGCGCAGGTCTACGTCAACACCGGGCGCCCCGAAGCCGCCGTGCAGTCGGTGGAACAAGCCACGGCGCTGTCGCCACTGGACCCGCTGGGTTACTACTACGACCTGTTTGCCGCCAGCGCCTATTCGGCGGCCGGCCACCACGCCCAGGCGCTGGCGCTGACCCAACGCTCGCTGCGGCAGAACACGCTGCACCTGTCCAGCTGGGTGCAACTGATCATCGAACAGGTGCTCGTCGGCCAGTTGGAGGATGCAAGGGCCAGCGCCGCGCGTTACCTTGTGATGCGCCCCACCGCTTCGGTGCACCGCTACCTGGAACACCACGCCGCCCGTGAACTGCCGCTGGCGCGGCGCAATGCCGACGCGCTGCTGCAGGCCGGGCTGCCGTGGTAGCCCGGCAGCCAACGGCAAGCGACAAACCGACACTTCAAGAGGAGAACCTGCATGCAGATCATGTCCACGGACCAACCGCCGCGCGTTCCGCTGGTCGTTTCGCTGGCCCCGACCAGCACGGACCAGCCACCCCACCCGCAGTCGCAACAACAGCTCCAGGCCCTGAGCACCGGCGATGCCCTGGGCACGATGGACTTCTGGCGCATCCGTCTGCTGATGGACCAAGGGGCGATTCCGCCGGTGCGTGTCGGGGCACGCACGCCAGTGGTCCTGACCACCGAGCAAGAGCAACAGTACGCACTGCTGAGCAAAAAGAGTCCCGCCGTGATGCTGATGCTGGCCACGGCGGACTTCTGGGCTGCCACACAAGTCAGCGGTTCGGCCTGGTCCGACATCGACGGCATTGCCACTTCCAGTGTGAGCCTGGTGCCGCGTTCCGGCCCGCCGACCCACTGGGTGCACACCTTGCCGGCGGTGAGCAAGGCGGCCTACCTGGGTTCGGTCACGGCGGTGGCCGCGACCATGGGCGGGGCGCCCGGTGACATCCTGCAGCAGGTCAAGGCGCAGGCTGGCCTGCCCCACCTCTTCCTGCCCATCGCCCTGGGCATGGCCGACGAAGGGGCCACGGAGCCTGGCCTGGCTCGTCCGCTCACCTGCGCCGTGGTCGACCTGGTGCACGCGGTGGTCAGCGTCGCCGTGCACCGGCTCAAGCACCTGCTGCTGGTGCCCAGGCCCGACGACAACGTTGCCTTCCCTGGCAACGGCGTGACCCCGCTGATCCCCGTGCCCGGCTACACCGCCTACCCCAGCGGTCACTCGGCGCTGATGTCCGCGATGGCCACCGTGTTGTCCAGCGTGGTCGGCGCAAACAGCGCACAAGCCACTGAACTGCAGGACCTGGCTTCGACGATTGCCAAAAACCGCGAACGTGCAGGCTTGCACACCGCGCTGGACACCGAAGCCGGCGATCAGCTCGGCCGGGCCCTTGGCGGCTGGATGATCGACGCGGTGCAACACCCGGCTTTCGGCCCCTGGTCGGCTTTGTACGCCATGGCAAGCCATGAATGGTCCTGAAGGCGTGAACAGCCCAACACCCGGGAGTCCGACATGCATGTTCTGGATGTGATGCGCCACACGCTGCTCGGCGCCGCTTGCCTGGTCCTGGCGGGATGCGCCATTCCCGTGGTCGAGTCGACACCCGCCACCAGCGCTGCCGGCCAGACCGGCTTGCTGTATGCACTGCCCAAGGCGCAGGTGCAGTTGGTGGCTCAACGCAAGCGAGTCGACGCTGCTGAAATTGCCGCTGCGCAGAAAGAAGCCGCCGAGCAGAAGGCGGCCGTTGCCGCGGCCAAGACGCTGGTGACGGCGGCCAAGGCGGCGCTGAAAGACGCCGACGAAACCCTGGCTGCCGCGCTGGCCGACGCTGCGTCGTCGGCCGAGACCCGCGCCAAGCTGCAGCAACAGGCGGGCATCGCCAAGGCCGTGTTGACGGTCATGGAAGCCCGGCACAAAGCGGCCGAGGCACGGGCTTCTGCCGCTGCGCTGGCCGCCACGGGCGATGCCGTGGAACTGGGCCTGTGCCGCGAGACCGCGTCCCTGACCGTGCTGCCCCATGCACCCGACCCGAAGGCCCGCTTCCTGGCCAGCCACGCTTCCAGCGCCTGGCGCGACGACCAGCTGACCTTGTCCGTGACGCCCACGGGCCTGTTGAACACCGCCACGACCGTGTCGACCGACCAGACCGGCTCAACGATCCTCAGCCTGGTGCAGGCGTTTGCCGGCCTGCGCGCCGGCGGCCCGGGCCTGAACATCATGAAGGGCAGGTCCACCGACGAGCCTTCGACAAAGCCCGAGGCGTGCGAGGAATACAAGACGAGCCGCGTCCTCGACCCGACACAGAAGCAGGAACTGAAAGAGACGGCCAGGCAGCTGCAGCAGGTAGGCAGCCAGGTCGGCCTGTGCGTGGACGGCCTGGGCAGTGGGACGGCTGCCACGATGAAAGACAAGGTGACGGGCTTCGCCTACCGGGCCAGCCGCCCGATCCGCCTGACCGTGACGGGGCGGCCCCAGAACAACCCTGCGCAATGCGAGCATGCACCGAACACCGAAGCCGCCAGCCTGGTGGCCCACTTGCCCGACGCCAGCACGCTCTTTGTCACGCCGGTGACCGCAGCGGCGTTCACCAAGGTGAGCAACAAACACACCTTCAAGGACGGCATGCTGGTCGAGGTGTCGCTGGACAAACCCAGCGTGGTGGCGGCCGTGGCCAGCTTGCCGGTCGAGATCCTGAAAGCGCTGGTGTCGATCCCGGCTTCCATCATCAAGTTGCGCGTGGACTACGAGTCGCAATCGGAAGCGCTGGCCACCACACAGGCCAACGTGCTGAAGGCGCAGGTCGACCTGCTGAACGCCCAGAAGGCGCTGGAAGACCGCCTGGCGCTGGACTCGCCCGGCCCCTGACCAGCGGCTGCCTGCAAAACCCGCGGCGGCGGCGCGTGGCAGTTTTGCCCGGCGGGCAGGCAGGGACACCGACACAATCGGTGCATGAACACCTCGTCGCCGACCCGACACGATGTGCTGATCCTGGGTGCCGGCATGTCGGGCCTGGCCATGGCCATGGCGCTGCAGCGGGCGGGCCGTCACGACTTCCTGATCGTCGAAAAGAGCGCCAGCCTGGGGGGCACCTGGTGGGACAACCGTTATCCCGGCGCCTGCGTGGACGTGCCGGCGCCGCTGTACAGCTTCAGCTTTGCGCCGCACCCGCGTTGGCAGCGGCGGTTCGCGGCCGCGCCCGAGATCCTGGCCTACATGCAGGGTCTGGCCAGCCGTCACGGGCTGGCCCGCCACCTGCGGCTGGGCACGGCCGTGCGGGCCGCCACCTTCGACAACAAGCAAGGCCGCTGGCGCATCACGCTGGACAGCGGCGAAGTGGTCGATACCCGCATCTTCGTGTGCAGCACCGGGCCACTGTCGGTGCCGCGCTGGCCTGTCATCGAGGGCCTGGACAGTTTTGCCGGCCCGCGCCTGCACAGCGCGCGGTGGGACGACCAGGTGGCCCTGGCCGGCCTGCGTGTGGGTGTCATCGGCACCGGTTCCACGGCCTCGCAACTGGTGCCCGAGCTGGCCAAACAGGCCGCCCACCTGACGGTTTTCCAGCGCACACCCAACTGGGTCCTGCCGCGCTTCGATCGGGCTTACGGTGCGCTGGACCGGCTGCTGTTCCACGTCCCGGGCTGGAACCGCGTGGTGCGCGCCTTCTGGGCCGCCACGTCGGAGTCCTTCCGTCGCGGCTTCGAACCGCGCAGCCAGGCCCAGGGCCGGCTGATGGCGCTGGCCCGCAGCCACATGAAACGCCAGCTGCGGGGTGACGAAGCCCTGCGCCAGCAGCTGCAGCCCGGCTACCCCATCGGCTGCAAGCGCATCGTCTTTTCCAACGACTACCTGCGGGCCTTCACACAGCCGCAGGTGCAGCTGGAAACGAAGGCCATCGCCCGCATCACGCCCACCGGCGTGCAACTGGCCGACGGCACCGAGCGCCCGCTGGACGTCTTGGTGTGTGCCACCGGCTTCGACGTGCAGCATTCGGTGTCGGTGCCGGTCACCGGCCTCGGCGGTGCATCGCTGCAGGCGCAGTGGGCCGATGGCGCGATGGCACACCTGGGCACCACGGTGGCGGGTTTCCCCAACCTGTTCCTGATGCTGGGGCCCAACACCGCCACCGGGCACACCAGCACCTTGCTGTTCATCGAACCACAGGTGCAACTGGTGTTGCGTGCGATGCAGGCCCTGGACACAAGCGGCCGCCGCTGGCTCGACGTGCGCTCCGACACCATGCGGGCCTTCAACGACGAACTGCAGCAGCGGCTGCAAGGCTCGGTGTGGATGCAGTGCCGCAGCTGGTACCGTGCCGACAACGGCCGCAACGTGGCCATCTGGCCGGGTTACACGCCGGAGTACCGCAAGCGGCTGGCGCTGGTCGACTTCGAGCGGGATTTTGTCTTCGGCTGAGGCGGCGACGGACCGCCCTGGCCCCGTGCGAACATCCGGTTTTGCCGACCTTCGAACGAGAAACACCATGCCCACCATCCACGTCGAAATGTTCGCCGGCCGCACGCCGGAGCAGAAACGCGCGCTGGCCCAAGCCCTGACCGATGCCACGGTGCAGACCCTGGGTGGCAGCCCCGACGCCGTGGACATCATCTTCACCGACGTGCAGCGCCACGACTGGGCCACGGGCGGCCAGCTGTGGAGCGACAAGGCCGCATCCGCGCCTGCCGCCACACCCAAACCGTGAACCGCACGCTGCTCGTCCGCCACGCCCACGTGCTGGTCACGATGGACGAGCGGCGGCGCGAGATCCACGACGGTGCGGTGTTCATCCGCGGCGCCGTCATCGAAGCGGTCGGCCGCACGGCCGACCTGCCGGACAGCGCCGACGAGGTGATCGACGCCCACGACCAGGTCGTGATGCCGGGTCTCGTGAACACCCACCATCACCTGTACCAGACCTTGACCCGCGCCGTGCGCCCGGCACAGGACTGCGAGCTGTTCGGCTGGCTGCAGACCCTGTACCCCCTGTGGGCGCGCATCACACCCGAGATGCTGCACGTGTCCACCCAGCTGGGCCTGGCCGAGTTGATGCTGTCGGGCTGCACCACCAGCAGCGACCACCTCTACCTGTTTCCCAACGGCTGCCGGCTCGACGACACCCTGCACGCCGCCGCCGAAGTGGGCATGCGCTTTCATGCGGCGCGCGGGTCGATGAGCGTGGGGGTCAGCCAGGGCGGTTTGCCGCCCGACGAACTGGTGGAAGACGAAACGAGCATCCTGCGCGACACCCAGCGGCTGATCGAATCCTTCCACGACCCGGCGCGCCATGCGCTGCAGCGCATCGTGGTGGCGCCGTGTTCGCCCTTCAGCGTGAGCCGCGAACTGATGCGCGACGCCGCGCTGCTGGCCCGTGAGCACGGTGTGCACCTGCACACACACCTGGCGGAAAACGACAGCGACATCGCCTACACCCGCGAGAAGTTCGGCTGCACACCGGCTGAATACGCCGAACAGCTGGGCTGGTTGGGCCCCGATGTCTGGCACGCCCACTGCGTGAAGCTCGACGCGGCCGGCATCCGCCAGTTTGCCGCCACCGGCACCGGCGTGGCGCATTGCCCCGGCAGCAATATGCGGCTGGGTTCGGGCATCGCGCCCATCCGCGCGATGCGCGATGCCGGTGTGCCGGTAAGCCTGGCCGTCGACGGGTCGGCCAGCAACGACAGCGGCCACCTGCTGGCCGAAGCGCGCCTGGCCTTTTTGCTGCAGCGCGTGGCTGGCGGCGCCACCGCAATGTCGGCACGCGAGATGCTGGAGATCGGCACGCTGGGCGGCGCGCGGGTGCTGGGGCGCGACGACACCGGCGCCCTGGCGCCGGGCATGGCCGCCGACCTGATTGCCGTGCCGCTGGACGAAGTGGGCATGGCCGGCGCCGGCCACGACCCGGTGGCTGCGCTGCTGTTCTGCCAGGTGCCCCAGGTGGCGCTGAATGTCATCCACGGGCAGGTCCTGGTTCGCAAGGGTGAGTTTGTTCAACTCGACCTGCCGGCCCTGGTGCGGCGCCACCGTGCGCTGTCGGAAAAGCTGCTGGCGGGCGCCTAAACTCGACCCCATGCGCTTGCCAATTGCAGGCGCCGGGAAGGTGTCCATGGTTGTCTGCTGGTGCGCACCCTTGACCCTTGCGTTTTGGCGTGTGGCTTGGCTGGCAGCGGTCTGCACGGGTTTGCAGGCACAGCCAGCCGTGCCACCGGCCGGCACGGCTGCCGCGCCCGCCACGTCGCCCACACCCGATGCGCAGCGCCTGCGCATCGTCGGCGGCCTGGGTGCGCTGAACCAGTTCACGCGCCACGAAGCGCCCTTCTGGACCCGCCAAGTGCCCCAGTTGAGCGGCGGCCGCCACAACGCCGAGATCGTGCCTTTCGACCGCGCCGGCATCCGCGGCCAGGACATGCTGTCGATGGTGAAGCTGGGCACCGTGCCCTTCGGCACGCTGCTGCTGTCGCTGGCTTCGCCACGCGACCAGGAACTGGGAGCACCCGACCTGGCGGGCCTGAACCCTGACATGGCTTCCCTTCGGCGTGCCGTGGCCGCCTGGCGGCCGCAGCTGGCGCAGTCGCTGCGCGAACGCCACGGCGTCGAACTGCTGGCGGTCTACACCTACCCGGCGCAGGTGCTGTTCTGCCGCCAGGCGCTGACAGGCCTGGATTCACTGAAGGGCCGCCGTGTGCGCACCACCAGCCCCTCGCAGTTCGACTGGGTCGAGGCGCTCGGCGGCCAGCCCGTGAACGTGCCGCTGGCCCAGGTGCTGGACCAGGTGCGTTCGGGCAACATCGACTGCGCCATCACCGGCACGATGTCGGGCAACACCATCGGGCTGCACGAACACACCACCCACCTGTACACGATGGCGGTGACCTGGGGCCTGTCGGTGTTTGTCGCCCATGGCGCCACCTGGCGACACCTGCCCGAAGACCTGCGCCAGCTGCTGCTGCGTGAACTGCCGCGCCTGGAGGCAGAAATCTGGGACGCCTCGCAGCGTGAAACCGAAGACGGCATCGCCTGCAACGCCGGGCTGCCCGCCTGTGCAGCCAGCGCGGGCAGCGGCGGCCGCAGCGGCAGCATGACGGTGGTGCGACCGTCGCCGGCCGACGAACAGCGCCGACGCGAGATCCTGGCCAGCACGGTGCTGCCACGCTGGCTGCAGCGCTGCGGACCCGGCTGCGCCGAGCTCTGGAACCGCCACCTGGCCACCAGCACCGGGGTGCGTGCGGTCGCACCGGTGGCTCCGGTGCGCTGACCCTTGTTCACCTGGCGCCAAACGCCGATGAGCCCGCACCGTCGCGCCATCGTTCTGGGCTGGGTCACAGCAGGGCTCTTCCTGGCCGCGCTGGGGGCCGCCGTGGCGCTGCTGCTGCACACGGGCCGGCAGGACGCGCTGAGCCAGGCCGATGACCGGGTGCGCCAGGTCGTCAGCGGTGCAGAAGCCGACCTCAACCGCACCTTGATGGGTGTGGACCTGGTGCTGGTCGACCTGGTGGAGGTGCTGCACACGGCGCTGGACGCACAGGGACAGCTGAACGTGACCGAGGCCCAGCGCATCCTGTCGGCCCTGAACGACCGCCAACTGGTGCTGGCCGACGTGGCCCTGCTCGACGCCACCGGCCGCACGCTGGCCAGCGGGCTGGCCGCCAGTGCACGCAGTGGCCTGTTGGTGCCACCCGCGTTGCGTGAAAGGGCACTGGCTCAGGAGGTGCCCAGCCTGCTGATCAGCGACCCCTTCACCGGCACCTTCTCTGGCGAGCCTTCGGTGCTGCTGGTGCGCGCCTTGCGGCTGCCCGGCGGCCAGCCGGCGCTGGGGGTGGCCGAAGTGCCGTCGGCGCTGCTGGCATCGGTGGTGGCCTCGGCCACCAACACGGCCGGCATGCGCGTGACGCTGGAACGCGACGACGGGCAACTGATCATGACGCTGCCACCCGAAGACCGCTGGCTGGGCCGGCGCCTGGCCAGCCCGCTGTCGCCGGCGCAGGCCGACGGTGAACCACGAGCCGCCACGGTGCGCCTGGGTGACGAGCCGGCCCGCCTGGCGGTGCGACCCACGCTCTACCCGCAGTTGCTGATCAGCGCCGGCCTGCCGCTGTCGGCGGCGCTGGCTCGCTGGCAGTCCGAACGTTTCAGCATCCTGGCCGTGGCCGCGGTGTTTGCGGTGTTCATCGTGGCCGGCGCCGCGCTGGCGCAGTGGCAGCTGCAGCGCCTGGCGCAGGCCCGCCAGGACCTGGCCACGTCGGCCGCCACGCTGGACCAGGCGCTGGCGTCGATGGCCGACGGTTTTTTGCTGTGCGACGCAAAGGACCGCGTGCTGCGCTGGAACCAGCGTTACGAAGAGCTGTTTCCCTGGCTCAAACCGGTGCTGGCGGTGGGCGTGCCCTTCCGCGCGCTGGCCGAGGCGGCGGCACGCGACCTGAACAAGGGCACGGCCGAGCAGCAGCAGGACTGGGTCGACAACCGGGTCAGGCTGCACAGCTCGGGCCAGGAGGTCTGGGAACAGGTGCTGGTCAGTGGCCTGGCCGTGCACGCCATCGAACGGCGCACCGCCGACGGCGGCGTGGTCAGTGTCTACCGCGACATCTCGGCCGCCGAGCGCCGGCTGGCCGAGGCCAAGGCCGCAGCCGAGGCCGCGAACGAAGCCAAGTCGCAGTTCCTGGCCAACATGAGCCACGAGATCCGCACACCGCTGAACGCCGTGCTGGGCTTGAACGAACTGCTGCTGCGTTCACCGCTGGACACCGAACAACGCCGCCATGCCGAGCTGGTGCGCAGTTCGGGCCAGCTGCTGCTGTCCTTGATCAACGACATCCTCGACCTGTCGCGCATCGAAGCCGGGCATGTCGATCTGAACCACAGCCCCTTCGAACCACGCCGGCTGGCCGAAGAGGTGTTGTCCCTGATGCAGGACCGGGCCGACGCACAACATTTGCAGCTCAGCCTGCAGGTGGCCGAACGCGTGGCGCCGGAACTGCTGGGCGACAGCGTGCGGGTGCGCCAGGTGCTGTTCAACCTGGTGGGCAATGCGCTGAAGTTCACCGAAAGGGGCCGGGTGCAGGTGCTGATCGACCAGCTGCCAGACCCCAGCACGCCGCCGCAGGCCGGCGCACGCCACGTGTTGCTGGAACTGCAGGTGGTGGACACCGGCATCGGCATCCCACCCACCGCGCTGGCCACGCTGTTCGACCGCTTCACGCAGGCCGACAGCAGCGCGGCACGGCGACACGGCGGCAGCGGCCTGGGCCTGGCCATCACACGCGAAGTGGTTCAGTGCATGGGGGGCGAAATCAGCGTCAGCAGCGAAGCGGGCCAGGGCAGCCGCTTCCGCGCCACGATGCGCTGTGAATGGCCGCGGGAGCCCGTGGCGCAGGCGCTGGCTGCGACAGCCCAGCCGCAGACGGGCGGACCGGGGCTGGACGTGCTGGTGGCCGAAGACAATTCGGTGAACCAGGTGCTGATCGAGGCCATCCTGCAGCGCATGGGCCATCGGCCCGAGTTGGTGGCCAACGGCCGGCTGGCGCTGCAGCGGGTGCAGGAGCGCAACTTCGGCCTGGTGCTGATGGACATGCAGATGCCCGAGCTGGACGGCCCCAGCGCCACGCGCGCCATCCGCGCCCTGCCCGGCGTGGCGGGCCGTGTGCCCATCGTGGCCATGACGGCCAACGCGCGCGAAGAAGACCGCCAGGCCTGCCTGGCCGCGGGCATGGACGACTACCTGTCCAAACCCATCGACCTGCGCGCACTGGAAGCCGCGCTGGCACGGCTGGCCGCGCCGGCCGGCAGGGCCTGAGAGCCTGGGCGCCCTTGGCTCATGACCACAGCCCACGGCAGGGAAACGCCTGCCGGGCCGCTGCCGCCCTTGGCCCCAGAATGAAGCACCCGGCCCGCCGCAGCGGCTGACAGCGACAAAAAAGGAGACCCATGAACGGCCAGATGATGCAGCAACCGCTGCTGATTTCCTCTCTCATCGTGCACGCCGAAAGGCACCACGCCGACCGTGAAATCGTTTCGCGGCGGGTCGAAGGCGACATCCACCGCACCACCTACCAACAGGTCGCCGCCCGTTCGCGCCAGGTGGCGCAGGCGCTGGGCACACTGGGCGTCAAGCAGGGTGACCGCGTGGCCACGCTGGCCTGGAACGGCTACCGCCACATGGAGCTGTACTTCGGCGTCAGCGGTTCGGGCGCCGTGCTGCACACCGTGAACCCGCGGCTGCACCCGGACCAGATCGTCTACATCGCCGACCACGCCGAAGACCAGGTGCTGTTTTTCGACATGAGCTTCCTGCCGCTGATCCAGGCGGTGGCCGGGCGCACGAAAACCGTCCGGCACTGGGTGGCGATGACCGACCGGGCCCACATGCCGGCGGCCGACGTGGCCGCGAAGATCCCGAACCTGCTGTGTTACGAAGACCTGATCGGCGCGCAGGACGGCCAGTACACCTGGCCCGAGTTCGACGAAAACACCGCCAGCAGCCTGTGTTACACGAGCGGCACCACCGGCAACCCCAAGGGCGTGCTGTACAGCCACCGCAGCACCGTGCTGCACACGATGGCCGCCGCGTTGCCCGACTGCCTGGGCTGCAGCGCCGCCGACGCCATCCTGCCGGTGGTGCCGATGTTCCACGTCAACAGCTGGGGCATCGTCTACCTGGCGCCGATGACCGGTGCGAAGCTGGTGCTGCCGGGGCCGGGCCTGGACGGCAAGAGCCTGTACGAGCTGTTCGAAAGCGAAGGCGTGACCATCAGCGCCGGTGTGCCCACCGTGTGGCAGGGCCTGCTGAGCCACGTCGACGCCAATGGCCTGAAGTTCAGCACGATGCGCAAAAGCGCCATCGGTGGCAGCGCCTGCCCGCCGGCGATGATCAAGAAGTTCAAGGACGATTACGGCGTGCACGTCATCCACGCCTGGGGCATGACCGAGATGAGCCCCATCGGCACCGCCGCCGCCTTCAAGGCCCAGCACGTGGCGCAGACGCCCGAGCAGAAGCTGGCGGTGATGTCGACGCAGGGCCGCGCCATCTACGGCGTGGACATGAAGATCGTCGACCCCGACGGCGCCGAACTGCCCTGGGACGGCCAGGCCACCGGCGACCTGCTGGTGCGCGGGCCGTGGATCATCAGCAGCTACTTCCGCAACGAAGGCGGCGACCCGCTGGTGAAGGACAGCCAGGGCCACGGCTGGTTTCCCACCGGCGACGTGGCCAAGGTCACGCCCGAGGGTTACATGGTCATCACCGACCGCAGCAAGGACGTCATCAAGTCCGGCGGTGAATGGATCGGCAGCATCGACCTGGAGAACATCGCGATGGCCCACCCGGCGGTGGCCATGGCCGCGTGCATCGCGGCACACCACCCGAAGTGGGATGAAAGGCCACTGCTGGTGGTGGTGAAAAAACCGGGCGCCGAAGTCACGCGCGAAGAACTGATCAGCTTCTACGAAGGCAAGATCGCCAAGTGGTGGACCCCCGACGACGTGGTCTTCGTCGACGCCATTCCGCTGGGCGCCACCGGCAAGATGCAGAAGATCAAGTTGCGCGAGCAGTTCAAGACCCACACCTTGCCGACGGCTTGAAGGCGATGCGCGCTGAGATGCGGCGCGTGCTGGGCGCTGCGCTGCTGGCCGCGTCCTGCGCAGCCACCGCGCAGGACGAAGTGCCCTTCATCACCACGCCCGACAAGGTCACGCTGGCGATGCTGGAGCTGGCCGGCGTGACGGCGTCCGACAAGCTGGTGGACCTGGGCTCGGGTGACGGCCGCATCGTCATCACCGCCGCGCGGCGTTTTGGCGCCAGCGGCCTGGGTGTGGAGATCGTGCCCGACCTGGTGGCGCAAAGCCTGGCCAACGCCAAAAAGGCCGGCGTGGCCGAGCGCGCGCAGTTCCGCGTGCAGGACCTCTTCACGCTGGACCTGGCGGCTTTCAGCGTCGTCACGATGTACCTGCTGCCCGAGGTGAACCTGCAACTGCGCCCGCGCATCCTGGCCCTGCCGGCCGGCACACGCATCGTCAGCCACGACTGGGACATGGGCGACTGGGCACCCGACCGCACGGTGACGCTGGACGTGCCCGACAAGGCCATTGGCCGCGACAAGAAGAGCCGTGTGCACTTGTGGCACGTGCCGGCCCAGGTGCAGGGGCTGTGGTGCACGGCAGGTGGTTCGCTCCAGATCACACAACGTTTCCAGCAGTTTTCAGCCACGCTGTCGATGCCGGGCCAGGCGGCACCGGTGCTGGTCATCGACGGTCGCATCGACAGCACGGTGCTGCGAAGCCACGACCCGGCGCACAGCGGCCGACCGGCTGCCGAGTTGAAGCTGGACGCCGGCCAGCTTCAAGTGCTGCGCCTGCCGCCCACGGCGCTGCGCTTCGAAGCCGCGCGTTTTGTGCCGGCCGTGGCGGGGCGCTGCCCCGGCTGAAGGTTTCAGCTCGCGGGGGCTTCGACCGGATCGGTTTGCAGCAGCCGTTGCAATGCCTGCTCGCGCACACCGAAGAAGCGCTTCAGCTCGTCCACCTGCAAGCGCGCGGCATCGGCCGCACCGGGCCGCGGTGCGCTGCGCTTCACCGCCAGGATCATCTTGTTCTTGCGCGTGTGTTCCAGCGTCACGAACTCGAAGACCTGGGTGTCGTAACCCTGCGCTTCCAGCAGCAGCGCACGCAGGCTGTCGGTCAGCATCTCGGCCTGCTGCTCGGCGTGGATGCCGTGCTGGAACACGCTGCGCAGCGGGTGCGGGCTCAGGAGCTGCGGGCGCAGCTGCTTGTGGCAGCAGGGTGAACACAGGATGATGTCGGCACCGGCTTTCAACCCCAGGTGGATGGCGTGGTCGGTGGCAGTGTCGCAGGCGTGCAGCGCGATCATCACGTTCATCGGGCCTGCGGTCCATTCACGCACGTCGCCTTGCACCACGTGCATGCCTTCAAGCCCCAGATCGGTCACCGTCTGCTGGCCCTGCTGCACCAGATCGGGCCGCAGTTCCACGCCCACCACCTCGGCCTGCAGGCCCTGGGTGTGGCGCAGCCAGTCGTGCACGGCGAAGGTGAGATAGGCCTTGCCGGCGCCGAAGTCCACCACCCGCAGTTGCTTCGCAGTGGCCAGCGGCGACGAAGCCAGCGCGTGGGCAAACACCTCGACGAACTTGTTGATCTGCTTCCATTTGCGCGCCATCGCCGGCACCAGTTGGTGCTGCGGCGTGGTGATGCCCAGCGCGCTGAGGAAGGGGCGATCGATGTCGATCCAGCGTTGTTTCTGGCGGTCGTGTGTCAGCGGTGCGGTGGGTGTGGCCGCGTCCGGTGCATCCGCGATCGACACGGCATGCACGCTCAGGTGCGGCTTGCCCTTTTTGCTGAGCGACAACTGCGTCTCTTCCTGCGGCGTGAAGAGGTGCGCATTGCGGAAGCTGCCGCCGATCAGTTCATCCACCAGCGCCAGGCCCTGTGCCACCGGCAGGTTCTTGGTGATGTCGCGTGTGCTGTGGCTGGAGACAAAGCTCAGCTGCGCCTGGCCGCGCAGCTGCAGCGGGCGCACCACGACACGCTGCAGGCCGGCTTCGGCACCGTGGGGTTTGGCCAGCACCAGCCGCTGCCAGCGGCCTTGCGCCAGGCTGTCCTGCAGCAAGGCACGGAAACGCTGCAGCGTGGGGTCGACGGGGGCTTCGGGCTGGACGGGTGTGTTCACGCCGCCGATTGTCCGCTGGCGCCAAAACCGCCGTCAGAGGCTGGCCCACCAGGCCGAGCCGAAGCGCGGCGCCAGGAAGTCGCACAGGCTGCGCACCTTCGACGGCAGCAGCTTGGGGCTGGGGAACACCGCGTGCACCTCTTGCACCGGCAGCGCCCACTTTTCCAGCAGCGGCAGCAGCGCGCCGCTTTGCAGCGAGCCGTGGGCCACGTAACGCGGCAACACCGCCACGCCCAGGCCGTCACGCGCCGCCGCCAGCAGCGCCGACAGGTTGTTGCTGCGCAGCGGGCCGCGCACGGCCACCGCCTCGACCTGGCCATCACCGCCGCTGAAGTGCCAGCGTTCGTCGCCCTGCACGGTGCTGTAGATCAGTGCGGCGTGTTGCGCCAGGTCGGCCGGCTTGCGCAGCTTCGGCTGTGCCGCCAGGTAAGCCGGGCTGGCCACCAGCACCCAGGGGTTGGTGCCCAGGTAACGTGCGCCCAATTGCGAATCGGCCAGGCGGCCCATGCGCAAGGCCACGTCCACGCCCTGCTCCACCAGGTTGACGTAACGGTCCTCGAAGCTCAGCTCGACCTGCAGTTCGGGGTGCTGGCGCATGAACTGCAGCATCAGCGGGGTCAGCACCCGGCGGCCGAAAGCCACGCTGGTGCTGACACGCAAGGTGCCGCCCAGGCGGTCCTGCATCAGCAGCGCCAGGTTGTCGGCTTCGTCCAGTTGCCGCGCGATGGTCTTGCAGCGGTCGTAGTAGGCCGCACCCACCTCGGTGGGCGTGACCCCGCGTGTGCTGCGGTGAAGCAGCCGCGCGCCCAGACGCTTTTCCAGCGCCGCGACGTGTTTGGTGGCCGTGGGCTGCGTGATGCCCATGCCGACGCTGGCCTTGCTGAAGCTGCCGGTTTCGACGACGCGGATGTACAGGCGGATGCCGGTGACGGAGTCCATGCGGCCGGCCTCAGTTTTCGCTGCCGCCGCGCCAGCGCGCCACCTCGGGCGCGCTGACGGGCGCGGCCTGCGCGCCCCAGCTTCGGCGCAGGAAGGTGGCCACCGCGCCGATCTGGTCTTCGCTCAGCACGTGGGCAAACGGTGGCATGCCGAAGGGTCGCGGTTGGCCTTTCGTGACGGCGCCAAAACCGCCCAGCGCGATGGCCCGCACCAGGTTGGCCGGTGGGTCCTGCGTGACGAGCCGGTTGCCCGCCAGCAGCGGTGCGGCAGGTGTGCCGTCGGCCAGCACCCCACCCGCGCCCTGCTCGCCGTGGCACGAGGCGCAGTGCTCGCGGTACAGCGCGGCGCCTGCGTCCACGCGCAAGGCGGTCAGCTCGGGGTCACGCAGGCGCGCCGGCGGCGGGTCGGGCAGAACAGGAATGGATTTCAGGTACTCGGCCATCGCCCGCAGGTCCTCGTCCGGCAGGTGCTGCGTGCTTTGCATCACCACCTCGGCCATCGGGCCGATGGCCTGGCCACGCGGCGCACGGCCGTCGCGCAGCAGTGCCACGATCTCGTCCAGCGGCCAGTCGGCCACGCTGGCTTCACCGGCGCGGGTGAAGGCCGGTGCGTACCAGTTGCGCGTGGGCACCAGGCCACCGCCGAAGCCGGCGTCTGCGGTGGCACCCAGCGCGTTGCGGCCGCCGTGGCAGGCCACGCAGTGGGCGGGCCCGTTAACCAGGTAGGCGCCGCGGTTCCAGGCTGCGCTGCGGCTGGGGTCGGGCTGCCACTCGCCGGGTCGGAAGAACATCACGCGCCAGGCAGCCAGTGCGGCTTGTGATCCGTAGGGCCAGCGCAGTTCGTGCGGCCGATTCGGCTGCGCCACGGGCGGCAGCGTCTGCAGCCAGGCAAACAGCGCGTCGCTGTCGGCGCGGGTGATGTGTGTCGTTTCGGTGTAGGGAAACGCGGGCACCAGACGGCGGCCGTCGAAACCCCGGCCGTGGTGCAGCGCGCGCCAGAAGTGGCCCGCGGTCCAGCCGCCCAGGCCGCTGTCGTGGGGCGTCAGGTTGCCGGCGTAGACGGTGCCAAACGGTGTGCCCAGCGCACGGCCACCGGCATAGGGCAAACCGCCGCGGGCAGTGTGGCAGCCGGCGCAATTGCCAGCCAGCGCCAGCAGGCGGCCGCGTTCGACTAGCGTGGCGGTGGCAGCGGGCCGCGCTTCCGCAGCCGGGACTTCCGGCGCACGGTCCCACCAGGCCACACCCGCGACGACCACGGCGGCGGCGGCCACCAAAGCCATGAACCCACGCACGAAGCTGCGAAGCGGGCGCATCATGGCACGCTGCCGCAGCGCATCGGCGCGGCTTCGTTGTTCGCCGACACGGCCGCGGAAGGCGACGGCACCGCCTGGCTGGCCAGCCAGGCGCTGACGGCGGCGATGTCGTTGCCGGTCAGCCGTTGCGCCAACTGCGCCATGCAGTCGGGCGCGTGCGCGCGCCGCTGCCCCGTGACCCACGCGCCAAGCTGGGCCACCAGGTAATCGCGCGGCAGGCCCAGCAGGCCCGGCGTGGCCGGCATCACACCGGTCAGCGCCGCGCCGTGGCAGGCGCTGCAGGCCGGCAACTGTTTGTCGCGGTCACCCTGCAGCGCCAGCTGTTGCCCACGCTGCAGCAGGGCCGGCGGGTCGCGCACCGGCGGCGGGCTGGCGTAGGGCAGGTCGAGCGCCGCGAAATGCTGGGCGATGGCCTGCAGGTAGTCGTCGGGCAGCGGCGCCACCAGCGTGACCATCGGGCCGTAGACGCGGCGACCGTCGCGGAAGTTCTGCAGCTGGTTCAGCAGATAGTCCGCGGGTTTGCCGGCAATGCGCGGGTAGAAGCCGTCGGGCGCGGCGCGGCCTTCCTTGCCGTGGCACACGGTGCAGGCCACCAGCCGCTGGGCCATGGAGTCTTCCAAGCGCGCCGGGGCGGCATGGGCGCTGGCGGCGGCCAGGCCAAGGGAGAAGAGAAGAAACAAGCGGACAAGGTGCATCACAAGGGCCATTCCACCACGGAATAGCACCTATCCGCTGCCGGCCATTCCCCTGCGGCGCCCAAGCCGGGAACATCCGCCCCTGACAACAGGAGACGAAGATGGCAAAGATGAAGGCCTCGATGGCCGCCGTGCTGGTGATGGAAAAAGAAGGCATCACGCAGGCCTTCGGCGTGCCCGGTGCCGCCATCAACCCGCTGTATGCGGCGCTGCGCGAGCGCGAAAGCATCAGCCACATCCTGGCGCGCCATGTCGAAGGTGCCAGCCACATGGCCGAGGGTTACACGCGCGCCAAGGCCGGCAACATCGGTGTCTGCATCGGCACCAGCGGCCCCGCAGGCACCGACATGATCACCGGCCTGTACTCGGCGCAGGCCGACAGCATTCCCATCCTGTGCATCACCGGCCAGGCACCACGAGCACGGCTGTACAAGGAAGACTTCCAGGCGGTGGACATCGAGTCCATCAGCAAGCCCGTCACCAAGTGGAGCGTGACGGTGCGTGAACCCGCGCAGGTGCCACGGGCCTTCCAGCAGGCCTTCCACCTGATGCGCAGCGGCCGGCCCGGGCCGGTGCTGATCGACCTGCCCTTCGATGTGCAGATGGCCGAGATCGAGTTCGACATCGACACCTACGAGCCGCTGTCCGTCTACAAACCCGCCGCCAGCCGCAAGCAGGTGGAAAAGGCGCTGGACATGCTGATGGCCGCGCACAAGCCGCTGATCGTGGCCGGCGGCGGCATCATCAACGCCGACGCGTCCGAGCTGCTGGTGGAATTTGCCGAACTCACCGGCGTGCCGGTGATCCCCACGCTGATGGGCTGGGGCACCATCCCCGACGACCACCCGTTGATGGCCGGCATGTGCGGTCTGCAGACCAGCCACCGCTACGGCAACGCCACCATGCTGGCCAGCGACTTCGTGCTGGGCATCGGCAACCGCTGGGCCAACCGCCACACCGGCAGCACCGAGGTGTATTGCAAGGGCCGCACCTTCGTGCACGTGGACATCGAACCGACGCAGATCGGGCGGGTGTTCATGCCCGACTACGGCATCGTCAGCGACGCGAAGTTGGCACTGGAACTCTTTGTGCAGGTGGCACGTGAACGCAAGGCGGCGGCAAAGCTGCGCGACTACAGCGAATGGGCCGCGCGTTGCGCCGAGCGCAAGAAGCTGATGCACCGCAAGTCGCACTACACCGAAACGCCCATCAAGCCGATGCGGGTGTACGAAGAGATGAACGCGGTGCTGCCGCGCGACACGATCTACGTCACGACCATCGGCCTGAGCCAGATTGCCGGCGCGCAGTTCCTGAACGTCTACGGCCCGCGCCAGTGGATCAACTGCGGCCAGGCCGGCCCGCTGGGCTGGACGATTCCGGCGGCCTTGGGTGTCGTCGCGGCCGACCCCACGCGCACGGTGGTGGGTCTGTCGGGCGACTACGACTTCCAGTTCCTGATCGAAGAACTGGCCGTGGGTGCGCAGTTCCGCCTGCCCTACGTGCAGGTGCTGGTGAACAACAGCTACCTGGGCCTGATCCGCCAGAGCCAGCGCGGTTTCGACATGGACTTCTGCGTGCAGCTGGCCTTCGAGAACCAGAACGTCGAAGACGCGGGCCTGAAGAGCTACGGTGTCGACCACCAGGCCGTGGTGCAGGGCCTGGGCTGCAAGAGCCTGCGTGTGACCGACCCCGAAAAGATCCGCGACGCGGTGGTGCAGGCCCAGGCCATGGCGCGCGAGTTCCGCGTGCCGGTGGTGGTGGAGGTGATTCTGGAGAAAGTGACCAACATCGCGATGGGCACCGAGATCGACAAGATCAACGAGTTCGAGGCCATCGACTGCCGCCACCCCGAAGGCCGGCAAGGCCTGGAATTGGCGGGGCTGCTGGAATAGCCGGACAGCGGGCGGCGCTGTCCGCCAGGCCCCTCTGCCTGTTGAGACGGGAAAGGGGCAAGGGCATGCAGGCACCGTGTCGCGCGCGTGGGCCCCACTTCGCCCGCGTCGCCCGCCGTGCCCACCTTGTTCACCTGGGTCATGATCCAGTCGGTTGAACCCTGCTGATCAGGGTGAGCAGCACCCATGCAAGGGCCAACTGCCGCCCACAATGGCGGCGCAGCAGGGCCAAGGTTCCCCTGCGCCACCCGACCCGAACCACCGGAGACCACCATGCCCCGCTTTGCCGCCAACCTGTCGATGCTGTTCACCGAAGTGCCCTTCCTCGACCGTTTCGAACGGGCCGCACGTGCCGGCTTCTCCAGCGTCGAAGTGCAGTTCCCCTACGAAGCGCCGGCGTCCGTGGTGCGCGACCGGCTGGTGGCCAACCGCCTGACGATGGTGCTGCACAACCTGCCCGCGGGTGACTGGGCAGCGGGCGATCGCGGCATCGGCGCCAACCCGAACCGGGTGGACGAATTCCGTGCCGGCGTGGCCAAGGCCGTGGAATACGCCACCACGCTGGGTGTGCCGCAGCTCAATTGCCTGGCCGGCATTCCACCCGCCGGCACACCCGACGCGGTGGCACGTGCCACCTTCGTGGCCAATCTGCGCTACGCGGCCGCAGCGCTGAAGGCCGCCGGCCTGAAGCTGCTGATCGAGCCCATCAACAACATCGACGTGCCCGGCTTCTGGCTCAACAACACCCCGCTGGCCATCTCGGTGCTGGACGAAGTCGGCGCCGACAACGCCTTCGTGCAGTACGACATCTACCACGCACAGCGCTACGAAGGCGAACTGGCGGGCACGATGCAGAAGCACCTGGCGCGCATCGGCCACATCCAGGTGGCCGACAACCCGGGGCGCAACGAACCGGGCACCGGCGAGATCAACTACCCCTTTCTGTTCCAGCATCTGGACCGCATCGGCTACACGGGCTGGATCGGCTGCGAATACAAGCCGGCAGGCAGCACAGAATCCGGTCTCGGCTGGCTCGAGCAAGCCAGGCGCCAGCTGAAACCGTCCTGATCTTCAAGCGAAGGAACACCCTTGAGCACCACATCCAAACTCGGCTTCATCGGCCTGGGCATCATGGGCGCGCCCATGGCAGGCCACCTGCGCGCGGCCGGCCACGAAGTGTTTGTCACCACCCGCAGCCAGGTGCCGGCGGCGCTGCTGGAAGCCGGCGCCGTGGCGTGTGCCAGCGCGGCCGAAGTGGCCGGCAAGGCCGACGTGATCTTCTTGATGGTGCCCGACACGCCTGATGTCGAGAAGGTGCTCTTTGGCGACGGCGGTGTGGCCCAGGGCCTGCAGGCCGGCAAGACCGTGGTCGACATGAGCAGCATCTCACCGATGGCCACCAAGGAATTCGCCGCGCGCATCAACCAGCTGGGCTGCGACTACCTGGACGCACCCGTCAGCGGCGGTGAAGTGGGTGCGAAGGCCGCGTCGCTGACCATCATGGTCGGTGGCAGCGAAGAGACCTTCGCGCGGGTCTTGCCGCTCTTCCAGCTGATGGGCAAGAACATCACGCACGTGGGTGGCAATGGCGACGGCCAGACCACCAAGGTGGCCAACCAGATCATCGTGGCGCTGAACATCGCGGCCGTGGGTGAAGCGCTGGTGTTTGCCAGCAAGGCCGGCGCCGACCCGGCCAAGGTGCGGCAGGCGCTGATGGGCGGTTTTGCCGCGTCGCGCATCCTGGAGGTGCACGGCGAACGCATGATCAAGCGCACCTTCAAGCCGGGTTTCCGCATCGGCCTGCACCAGAAGGACCTGAACCTGGCGCTGCAAGGCGCCAAGGCGCTGGGGGTGAGCCTGCCGCAGACGGCCAGCGCAGCGCAGCTGATGCAGGCCTGCGCGGCCCAGGGCTGGGACCAGCTGGACCACTCGGCGCTGGTCAAGTCGCTGGAGCTGATGGCGCACCACACGGTCATGCCTGAGGTCTGAAGGCGTGGGCTGCCCGCGGGCCCGCGCTGGCACACTGGCGCCATGAGCGCTGATTTCGAACAAGCCCGGGCCCACTTCATGGCCGGCCTGCAAGCGCAGGAAGCGGGCCGGCTGGACGAGGCCGAATCGGCCTACCGCGCATCGCTTCTGCGAGTGCCGGGGCGCGCCTCCACGCTGAACAACCTGGGCGTCGTGCTGGCGGCGATGGGGCGCGACGACGAGGCGCTGCCGTGTTTCGAACAGTCGCTGGCCACCGAAGCGGCCGACGCCACCACCTGGGTGCTGCTGGGCCAGTGCCAGGCCCGGCTGGGGCATTTGAACGATGCGCTGCTCAGCAGCGATCGGGCACTGAACCACGCGCCCGAACTGGCTGCCGCCTGGGCATTGCGCGGTGGTGTGCTGAAAGACCTGGGCCGGCACACCGAAGCCGCCGTGGCGCTGCGAAACGCCATGGACCGCGGCGCCGACCCGTCGCTGCAGGCCTATCTGCTGGCCAGCATCGAAGGCCGGGGCGCACCGCCCCAGGCACCCCCGTACTACGTCGAGCAGCTCTTCGACGGCTACGCCGACAGCTTCGATCAGCACCTGGTGCAGGGGCTGCAATACCGCGTGCCCGAAGCCCTGGTGCAGCTCATGCGCCAGCACAGGCCGCACTTCGACGAGGTGCTCGACCTGGGCTGCGGCACCGGCTTGTGCGGGCTGCTGCTGCGGCCACTGTCAAGGCGGCTGGTGGGTGTGGACCTGTCAGCCGGCATGTTGCGCCACGCGCGGCAGGCAGCTTGCTACGACGATCTCGTGCAGGCCGATGTGGCGAGCCACTTGCACAGCACGGAAGACAGGCCGGACGCCATCGTGGCCGCTGACGTGTTCATCTACATCGGCGATCTGGACGCGGTGTTTGCCGGCGTGCGGCGAGTGCTGCAACCTGGTGGCCTGCTGGCCTTTTCGGTGGAAGCGGCCGACGACTCGGTGGACTTCGAACTGCGGCCCAGCTCACGGTACGCGCAGTCGGCGCGCTACGTGCAGGCGCTAGCGCAGCGACATGGGCTGCGGGTCGAGCAGCAAGAAAAAACCACCTTGCGCCTGGACCAGCGCCAGCCAGTGGCCGGTCTGCTCTTCCTGCTGCGCGCGCCGTGATTTCACGCGCGTGAAAAGCAACCTGGCCGCTACACCGCGCCGCGTGTGTTCACATGCAGCGCATACAGCGAATGGCTGGCCGCCATGAACAGGCGGTTGTTCTTGGCGCCGCCGAAACACACATTGGCGCAGCGTTCGGGCAGGTGGATGTGGGCCAGCGCCACACCCTCGGCGTTGTAGACGCGCACGCCGTCCAGCGCTTCCAGGTCGGCACCCGGCGCGCCGTTGCTGCCGAAGCCGCACCACACATTGCCCAGCACGTCCACGGCGATGCCGTCGTAGGCGCCGGGGCCGGCGGCATCGACGTAGACCCGCTTGTTCTTCAGCGTGGCGCCATGCACGTCGTACTGCCAGATCTTGCGGTGCGGCTGGGCGCGGCTTTCCACCACGTACAGGATCTTCTCGTCGGGGCTGAAGGCCAGGCCGTTGCTGCCTTGCAGGTCGCTCAACACCATCGTCAGCTCGCCGCTGTGCGGGTCGATGCGGTACACACCGTGCGGCAGTTCGGGTGTGGCCGGTTCGCCTTCCCACCAGCCCAGGATGCCAAACGGCGGGTCGGTGAACCAGATGCTGCCGTCGCGCGTGCAGACGATGTCGTTGGGCGAGTTCAGGCGCTTGCCCTGGTGGCTGTCGGCCAGCACCGTGATGCTGCCGTCGTACTCGGTGCGGGTGACGCGCCTTGTGCCGTGTTCGCAGGCCAGCAGGCGGCCTTGCCGGTCGCGGGCCAGGCCGTTGGCGTGGTTGCTGGGTTTGCGGAATTCGCTGATCGCTCCCGAGGCGTCGTCCCAGCGCAGGATGCGGTTGTTCGGGATGTCGCTGAACAAGAGGTGGCGTGCATCGCCGAACCACTGCGGGCCCTCGGCCCAGTAAAAGCCGGTGGCCAGCTGTTCCACGGTGCTGGACAGCAGGCGCACGGCCAGGAAACGTTCGTCGAAGACCTCGATGCGCGGGTCGGGCAGGCGCTGCGAGGGCTGGAAGGGGTATTGCGGGCCGGTGTCCATGAACTCAGATCCTTCGGTGCAGCCAGGTCGGCGCTCAAAGCCCCATCAGCCGTGGCAGCCACAGGCTGAGCTCGGGAATGTAAGTCACCATCATCAGCACGATGAACAAGGCCAGGAAGAAGGGCTTCATGGCCCGCGTGACGATGCCGATCTTCAGCTTGCTGACCGCCGCGCCGACAAACAGCACCGTGCCCACGGGCGGCGTGATCAACCCGATGCCGAGGTTGACCATCATGATCATGCCGAAGTGCACCGGGTCCACGCCCAGCAGCTTGACCACCGGCAGCAGGATGGGCGTGAGGATCAGGATCAGCGGGCTCATGTCCATCAGGCAACCCAGCAGCAGCAGCATGACGTTGATGCAGGCCAGGATGACGTACTTGTTGTCCGACAGGCCGGTGAAGAAGGCCGTCACCTGCTGCGGAATCTGCATCAGCGTCATCAGGTAGCCAAAACACGCGGCAAAGCCGATCAGGATCATGACCACGGTCACCGTCTTCACGGTGCGGTGAACCAGCCGGGGCAGGTCGCGCCACTTGTAGTCGCGGTAGACGAACATGGTCACGAAAAAGGCCCACAGCACCGCGATGCTGGCGCTTTCGTTGGCGGTGAACACACCGCTCAGGATGCCGCCCAGGATGATGACCATGGTCATCAGGCCCCACATCGCGTCGACGCAGATCTTCAGCGCCTGCTTCAGCGGGATGACTTCGCCCTTGGGGTAGTTTTCCTTCTTCGCGATCAGCAGGCACAGCGTGGCCAGCGTCAGCCCCATCAACAGGCCCGGCAGCACACCGGCCATGAAGAGCGCCGCGATGCTGACCGTGCCACCGGCCGCCAGCGAATAGATCACCGCGTTGTGGCTGGGCGGAATCAGGATCGCCTGCACGCTGCCGCTGACCGTGACCGCGGTGGCAAAGGGCCGTGGGTAGCCCTTTTTTTCCATCTCGGGAATCAAGACACTGCCGATGCTGGCGGTGTCGGCGACGCTGCTGCCGCTGATGGCACCGAAAAAGGTGCTGGCCATGATGTTGACCAGGCTCAGGCCACCCCGCAGAAAGCCCACCAGCACCCCGGCAAAGGCCACCAGGCGCCGTGCCATGCCGCCCTCGGCCATGATGGCGCCGGCCAGCACGAAAAACGGGATGGCCAACAGGCTGAACTTGTTCACGCCGCTGGCCAGCTGGATCATCACCGCGTCCAGCGGTAACTCGATCCACAAAGCGCCGATCAGCGCCGACAGGCCCAGTGCATAGGCCACCGGCATGCCGACGATCATCAGCACGAAAAAGCTGCCCAGAAGAATCAGCGCATCCATCTCAGGACGCTTCGCCGAAGACCACGACGGCGCGGTGTTTCTGCGGACCGGCGATCAGGTGTTCCAGCACGAAGAGGGCCGTCACCAAAGCGCCGATCGGAATGGCCAGGTAGGTCACGCCCACCGGCAACCACGGCAGTTCGGCAATCGACTGGCCCATCGTGTCCATGCACAAGCGGCTGCCGTAAATCACGACGAAGCCGCACACCAGCAGCATCAACACGTGGATCACACGCGCCAGCGCCGCCTGCACGGCGCCCGGCAAGTGGTCCACCAGCATCGTCACCGCGATGTGTGCACCCGCGCGATAGGCTGCCGCCGCGCCGATGAAGGTGAACACCATCATCAGCAGGATCGCGATGGGCTCGGGCCACTGCGCGCCGAAGCCGAACACGTAGCGCATCACCACCCCGACGGGGATGATGATGGACATCAGCGTGATGGCGATGCCGGCGGTCCAGATGCAGGCCAGGTACAGGCCATCGAGCACACCCGCCAGGGCGTGCCCTTTCTCGGCACCCTGCATCACTTGACCGATTCGATGCGCTTCATCAGGTCAGCAAACTGGGCACCGTACTTCGCCCGCACCGGCGCGGTGGCATCGAAGAAGGCCTTGTTGTCCATCTCGATGAACTCCACGCCGTCGGCCTTCAGCTTGGCGGTGCTTTCACCCACCGCCTTGTCCCACAGCACGCGCTGTTCCATCTGCGCCTCGCGCGCCGTCTTTTTCACCAGCGCCTGGTCGGCCGGGCTCAGCTTGTCCCAGGCCACCTTGGACATGACCAGGATCTCGGGAATGATCAGGTGGTTGGTCTGCGTGTAGTACTTCGCACCGGCCTTGTGGTGGTTGGTGCTGAAGAACGAAGGCGGGTTGTTTTCTGCGCCGTCCACCACGCCGGTCTGGATGGCGGTGAACACTTCGCCGAAGCCCATCGCGATGCCGTTGCCGCCCATCGCGTTCATGGTGTCCACGAACAGCGGGTTGCCCATCATGCGGATCTTCTGGCCCTTCAGGTCGGCCGGCGTGCGCACCGGCTTCTTGGTGTACAGGCTGCGGCTGCCGCCGTCCATCCAGGCCAGGCCCACCATGCGCGCCGGGCTGGCGCTGATCTTGTCCAGCAGTTCCTGGCCGATGGGGCCGTCGATCACCGCGCGCATGTGCGCCACGTTGCGGAACACAAAGGGCATGTTGAAGACATTGACCTCGGGCACCACCGGGCCCACCGGGCCCAGGCTGGTGCGCAGGATGTGGATGGCGCCGACCTGCGTCTGCTCGATCATTTCCTTTTCGCCGCCCAGCACGCTGCCCGGGAACATCTGGAACTTGATGCGGCCCTGCGTGGCGGCGTCCAGTTTTTTGCCCATGCTCTCGACGGCCACCACGGTGGGGTAACCGGTGGGGTGCACGTCGGCGGCCTTCATCGTCTGGGCCAGTACCGGTGTGGCCAGCAGCAAGGCCAGCGCGGTGGAAATCAGGGGGGTGTTCAGCTTCATGGAGGTCTCCTGTTGGCGGCGTTCAGGCCGCCGTGTTGTCGTCGTTGTGTTCGTGGTGGTGCTCTTCGTCACCATAGGGCCCAAGGCCCAGAAAACTGCCACCTTGCAGCAGGCGCTGCGGGCCTTCGGGTTGCAGCAGGTGCTGCACCTGCGGTGCAAAGGTTTCTGCGTCGTGTTCGGGCACGAAGCCCAGTTGCTGCCAGGCGTCTGCCGTGTCCCAGAAAGCGCGGGTGTTGCCCGACATGCCGTAGGCCACCAGGAAGCCCACGCCGGGCGCGGTCAGTGCACACGTCACCAACCGTGCCAGATCGGGCAGGCTGATCCAGGTCGACAGGCCCCGTTTGTCGGGCGGCGCGGGTGTGGCCGTGCCGATGCGCAGACAGACCGTTTCGATACCGAAACGGTCCCAGTACAGGCTGGCGATGCCTTCACCGAAGAGCTTGCTCAGACCGTAGTTGCCGTCCGGGCGCGGGCGGTCTTGCGGCGTCAAGGTCTGCGCCTGCGGATAACAACCGGTGACGTGGTTGCTGCTGGCAAACACGATGCGCTTCACGCCTTGGCGCCGCGCCGCTTCGTACAGGTTGTGCAAGCCGCGGATGTTGGCTTGCAGGATGGGCTCGAACGGCCCTTCGACGCTGATGCCGCCCAGGTGCACGATGGCCTGCACGCCACGCAGCAATTGATGCACGGCGGCCGCATCGGCCAGCTCGCAGGGCACGGCTTCGACACCGGCGGGCAGCGTGACACGCGCCAGCGGCTCGGCCAGGTCCGACACCCGCAGGCGCTGCGCCAGGGCCCGCAGCGGAGGTGTCAGCGCGCGGCCCAGGGTGCCGGCGGCGCCGGTCAGCAACAAGGTTTCGAAGGGTGTTGTCATGGGCGCAGGGTCAGCCCTGAGTCGGTTTTGGTACGGTCTTCGTAGAATATCGAAACGTTGTTCCAAAAAGACTTAGGGGAATCCATGGGCGGTCCGTCGGGGCGTGGTGTGCGGGTGGTTTCTTTTGGTGAATGCATGCTCGAATTGCAGGGCACGGCCTTTGGCACCATGCAACAGACCTACGGCGGCGACACCCTGAACACCGCCGTCTACCTGGCCCGCTGCGGCGCGCAACACGGTCTGCAGGTGGACTACGCCACCGCGCTGGGCGACGACCCGCTGAGCAGCGGCCTGCTGCAGCGCTGGCAGGCCGACGGCCTGGGCACGGGGCTGGTGCGGCGGCTGCCCGGTCGCCTGCCGGGGCTGTACCTGATCGAGGTGGACGAACGCGGCGAACGCCGTTTCAGCTACTGGCGCGACCAGGCCGCGGCGCGTGCCCACTTCGACACCGCCGACGGCGACACGCCGCTCGAAGAGCAGGCCGACTCGATCGACGCGCTCTACTTCAGCGGCATCAGCCTGGCCATCCTGCCGCCGGCCGGTCGGCAGCGCCTGCTGGCCGTGGCCGCGCAGGTGCGCGCGCAGGGCGGGCAGGTGGCCTTCGACAACAACTACCGGCCACGCCTGTGGCCCGACGCGGCCACGGCCCGCGCGGCCTTCACCGCCGCCACCGACGTGGCCACGCTGGCGCTGATGACGCTGGACGACGAACAGGCGCTGTGGGCAGAAAGCGATGCCACCGCGCAGTTGCAGCACACGCTGGCCCTGCCCTGCGCCGAGGTGGTGGTCAAACGCGGTGCCGCGGCCACGCTGGTGCGGCAGTCCGGTCAGGTACCGCTGGAAGTGCCCACCGTCGCCGTGCCCCAGGTGGTGGACACCACCGCCGCCGGCGACAGCTTTGCTGGCGCCTACCTGGCTGCGCGACTGAGTGGCAGCGACGCGGCCACCGCCGCACGCGCCGGCAACGAACTGGCGGCACGTGTGGTGCAACACCGCGGCGCCGTCATCCCTCTGGCCGCGATGGCCGACCTGCTGGAGTGAAGTGATGAAACAACTGAAGACCCGCCTGCTGGTGGCGGCCTGCTTGTTGAGCCTGAACGCCACGGCGCAGACAGCTGAAGTCCAGGCCGCTGCCGTCAACGCCCACACCATCGACGCCCGCGGCTGGGCCGCCACCACACGGGGTGGTCAGGGGGGCCGCATCATCCGCGTCACCACACTTGCCGCCAGCGGCCCGGGTTCGTTGCGCGAAGCGCTGGAAGCGCAGGGCCCGCGCACCGTGGTGTTCGAGGTGGGCGGTGTGATCGACATGCGCGGCCAGAACCTCGTCATCCGAAACCCCTTCCTGACCGTGGCCGGGCAGACTGCACCCAGCCCGGGCATCAGCGTCATCAAGGCCGAAACCATGATCGCGGCCGGCGATGTCATCGTGCAGCACGTGCGTTTCCGCCCCGGTGAATTCGGCCGGCCCAAAAAGGGCGGCGGCGACCAGGACGGCATCTCCACCGTCGGTGGTGCCTACAACGTCATCGTCGACCACTGCAGCTTCAGCTGGGCCACCGACGAAAACCTGTCGGCGTCGGGCCCGCGTTTCACCGGCAGCACACCCGAGCAGTGGCGCGCCGGCACGTCCAACCGCATCACCTACAGCCACAACCTGCTGTATGAAAGCCTGTCGAATTCGGTGCACGAAAAGGGCGAACACAGCAAGGGCTCGCTGATCCACGACAACACCAGTGGCGTGCTGCTGCTGCGCAATGTGTACGCCAGCAACCGCGAGCGCAATGCGCTGTTCAAGGGCGGCGCGCAAGGCGCGATGGTCAACAACCTGATCTTCAACCCTGGCACGCGTGCCGTGCACTACAACCTGCATGCGGGCGAGTGGGGCGACAAGCCTTACCAGGTGGGCCGTGTGGCGCTGGTGGGCAATGTGTTGCGCCACGGGCCCGACACCTTGCCGCACGTGCCGCTGTTCACGCTGCGCGGGGAAGGTGACGTGGACCTCTTCCTGCACGACAACATCCACACCGACCGCAGCGGCCGCGCCGTGCCGCCCACGGCCAACCTGAGCACCACACGCGCGCAGATCCGGGTGCTGGCCCAGTCCGGCCTGCCGGCCGACGTGCGGCCGATGCCAGCAGCAACCCTGGAAGCCGAACTGCCCAAGGCCGTGGGCGCACGCCCTTGGGACCGCGATGCCATCGACAGCCACGTGCTGCGCGAACTGGCCGCCGGCCGCGGCCGCATCATCGATTCGGAAGTCGAGAACGCGGTGGGCTACCCCAATCACGCCGCCACGCGCAGGGCCTTCGACGAACGCGAGTGGAACCTGCTGGACATGAGCCCCAAGGCCGGCTGGGGCGACATCCTGCGGCTGACCCGGCCGCAGGACTGAAGACACTTCAGCGGAACCAGCCGGCCAACGCCGGCACCTGCGCCTTCAGCGCTTCAGCGGCCAGCGCCGCCGTGGCGCGTGCGCCGCTTTCCACGTAGTGCGTGTCGTCCTTGCGGCCATCGGGCAGGCTCGCAAACTGGCCAGGCGCGATCCACATGAACTGCAACTTGCTGGCCTCGGGCCCCAGGGTTTCCAGGTGGCGGGCGGTGAGCATGTTCATGTCGATCAGCGTGACGCCGGTTTCGGCCGCCACATCACGCAGCGCCTGCGGCCATTCACCCAGCGTCTGCACGATGCGGCCCTGCGCATCGAACTTGCGCCGCACCACAGGCGTGGCCAGCAGCGGCGTGGCGCCCTTGGCACGCACGTCGGCAATGAAAGAACGAAGGTAGGCCTTGAAGTCGGTCTGCGCCGGCGCGTAGCGACGTGGGTCGTCGTCTTTCTGGTCGTTGTGGCCGAACTGGATGAGCACGAAGTCACCGCGCCGCAGCTGCGTCAGCAGGTGCGGCCAGCGGCCTTCGTCCACGAAGCGGCGTGTGCTGCGCCCGTTGGCCGCGTGGTTCACCAGCCGTGCCGGTTCAAGCATCCGCTCGCGCAGCAGCTGACCCCAGCCCCGCTCGGGGTGCAGCGGCAGCGCCGGCTTGTCGGCCATGGTGCTGTCGCCCACCAGGTGCAGCGACGGGTGCAAGGTGGCCGTGGGGTACGGCCACGCGCGCTCGGGTGCCGGCGCCGTGGCGCACCCGGCCGCCAGCGCGGCAAGCAGCAGGAACGCGTGCCGACCAAGCTTCCCCCCACGGAACCGGCTCCGCCGGGCCGTTGGGGGACGGCCCCCGCGGGGGGCTGAGGGCCGCGGCTCCAGGTCCGCCTGCGCGGACCTGGACGGCCCGAAGGGCGACGCCTCTGGCGTCGCGTGGAGCGATAGCGAGCTTGGGGGCCCCATTCAGAATTCGTAGTCTGCGGTGATCCGGTACGCACGACCCAGCACATCGACACTGCTGGTGAGGTAGCCGTTGTAGCCGTTGTGGTTGGTCTGCGGCGGGTTCTTGTCGGCGAGGTTGCTCACCGCCAGCGCCAGCTTGAGCTGCTTCGTCGCCTGCCAGGTGCCGACCAGGTTGTACTGCTCGTAGCCCGCCACGTTGCGCGGGCCCGAGGTGCCGGCACCCGTGCGCGCCGGCAGGTTCTGGTCAACCACGCGGCTCTGGTAGCGCTGCGACAGCTGCAGGCCCCAGTCGCCCATCGCCCACTTCACCGAGGCCGTGTGCCGCCAGCGGTGGTTCAGGCCGCGCGTGGCATTGCTCAGGCCCGCGTTCGGGTTCACCGGCACCACGTCGTTGTAGAAACCCAGTGCCGAGACCCAGTTGCCACCGTTGACCTCAGGCGTCTTGGCTTCCCAGCGTGTGAGGTAGGCACCGTCCAGCGCCAGCGTGAAACGACCCACCGGCGTGGGCGGCAGCGCGGCACTCAGCGAGATGTCGATGCCCGCACCGCGCACCGAGCCCAGGTTGCTCGGCGGGTTGAACACGGCGTCGGTGGACAAGGTGCCGTCGGCCTCGCGGCTGAACAGGCTCGAGTACAGCGAGGCGTTGTTGAGGATGAACGATATCGAGCGGTTGCCGATGATGTCCTCGATCTCGGTTTCCCAGTAGTCGATGCTGGCCGTGACACCGCGCACGGGTTCGAAGGCCAGCCCGACCGTGAAGCTGGTGCTCTTTTCTGGGCCGACCTGCGAATTGCCAGGCACCTTGGTGATCTGGTTGCGCAAGGTCAGGCTGCAGACCTGGGCCGCGGTGTAGCCGGCTGCGGGCGTGGGCACACCACCCACGCTGGGGCAGAGCACAGGATCGTCGAAGGTCGGGATCAGCGTGCGCTCGGTTTCCTTGCTGTAGATCTCGGGCAGCGCCGGCGCGCGGAAGCCGGTGTTGGCCGAGCCGCGCACCACCAGCGCCTGCACCGGCTGCCAGCGCAGGGCGAGCTTGGGGTTGACCGTGGTTTCGTCGAGGTCCTTGTAGTTGTCGGCCCGCACCGCGGCGTTGAAGGTGATCGTCTTGGTGAACGGCAGTTCCAGCTCGGTGAACACCGAGGTGATGTCGCGGCTGATCTTGTTGCTGCTGCTGCTGCGTGCACCCGCGGCCTGGCCATCGCCGCCAAGGATGTCGATCTGGTTGTTCAACGAGGCCTTGGGGTCGTTGCTGGCCAGGCCCACGGCTTCCCAGCCGTCCTTGCGGAACTCGGCACCCGCGGCCAGGATGGCGTCGCCACCGCCCATCTTGAACAGCGCGCCACTGACGGTGAAGTCGATGCTGGCGTTGGTGCCCTTGTGCAGGCGGAACAGCTGGCCGTCGATCGACGCGGCCTGCAAGGCCGCGAGGCCCGCGGCGTCCTGCAGCCCGAAGGGGTTCAGGCGCGGGTCCAGGAACAACGTGGTGCCGGTGGCGCCCACGGTGGCCGTGCCGCTCACGCTGTACCAGCCTGCGCCGGCATAGGTGGCACGCTCGCTCTGGCCGAAGTTGATGGCGGTCTGGTAGTTCCAGCTGCCGAGCTCGCCTTCGAGCGCCAGCACCACACGCTGGTTGCTGTGGCGGTCGTCACGTTCGCGCGGGCCGCCGTCGGCCACGCTCCACAACGCGTCGATCGGCCGGCCAGCGAGGTTGGCCGCCGGCACCGCGGGCACGATGCCGTTGCCCGGGTAGTAGGGGTGGGCGCTGTTCAGGCGCACGGTCACCGGGGTGGCCGCGTTGTTCTGCAGCACCTCGTACTTGCCCAGGTTGTATTCCAGGCTCAGCAGGTGGGCGCCCAGCGACAGCGAACCCTTGCCGTAGACGGTGAGGATGTCGTTGCCGTTGCCGAAGGCGGCGTAGGTGTCGTTGTTGTCCAGCCAGCAGGTCTGGCGGCCACCGCCGGTGCTGGGCTCCGAGTACGGCGGCAAGCAGCCGGCGCTGTAGTAGGGGTTCCAGCGCAGCGTGCGCTGGCTGGCGGTGGGGTTGGTGGGGTCGGTGAAGTTGGCCGGCGTGGCATTGGTGCCCTGAGCCGGGTTCACGTTGATGCCGAGCTGGCCCAGGACCCTGCTGTCGATGAGTTCAGGCCGCTCTTCGCGCAGCAGGATCTTGCGCTGCTGGTATTCGACCGCGCCGTAGACGTTCCAGCCCTGGCTGCCCAGGTTGCCCATGCCGCCGACGATGCCGAAGCTCGTGTAGCGGCCGCCGCCATCACGCTGGGGCTCCATGGCCTCGGCCTTGATGCGCAGGCCCTCGTAGCTGCGGTGGGTGTAGAAGGCCTGCACGCCGGAGATGGCGTCGGAGCCGTAGGCCGAGCTGGCACCGTCACGCAGGATGTCGGTGCGCGACAGTGCCATGCGTGGCATCACGCTCACGCTCACGTACTGGTTGGTCAGCGGCTCCTTGGCCAGGCGGCGGCCATTGAGCAGCGTGAGCGTGCGCATGGGGCCGAAGCCGCGCAGGCTGGTCATCGGGCCCGCCGTGCCACCAAAGCTGCCCAGCGACACGGCCTGCGGCAACTCGAGCATGAAGTCCTTCAGCTCGGTGTGGCCGCGGGCTTCGAGGTCTTCGGCACGCACGGTGGTGACCGGCAGCGCACCTTCTTCGGCCACGCGCTTGATGAGCGAGCCGGTGATCTCGATGCGCTGATCGCTCTGCGCAAACGCGGGTTGGGCCAGCGCGAGAACCGCGAGGCTGATGGTGGACAAGCCGCAGGCGGGCAGGGCCTTGAAGGTCTTCATGGTGAGTTTGTCTCCGAGATTTGTCTGTCTTGGGCCTGTTTTCTGTGGCCCCGGGCTGCGAACGAAGGTCGCTCGCCCTGCGGTGGGTGGCCGCTGCAGTGCGGCGCCCCCGGTCGGGTGCTTGAAAGGCAAGTCGTCAGGGGCCGAGGTAGTCCTCGCGCCGGGGGGTGAAGTGGTCGAGCAGCACGCTCTTGTCTTCGAGCGCGACCACGCCGTGCAGCGTGTTGGGCGGGACGATGTAGGCGTCGCCAGCCTTCATCAGCCGTTTCTGGCCGGCGATTTCGGCGTCGAAAGAGCCGGCCAGCACAAAGCAGATCTGGTCGTGGGCCTCGTGCGTGTGCGGCGTGCCGATGGCCCCTTTGTCGAACTCCACCAGCACTGCCATCAGCGCCGGCGTGTGGCCCACCACCTTGCGGCGGATGCCGCCGCCCAGCTCGGTCCAGGGCTGGGTATCCGTGGAAGCGAAGTGGGAGGTGATCTGGCTGTCCATGCGGGGCTCCGGTGGCTCAGGTCCGTTGTCCGGACCAGCGATTCGGAGCTACTATAGCGACCTCGAAAACAAAACGAAACAGTGGTTCACTAATTAGAAACCACTATTCCGTAGCCCCCTTCGCCGCCTTTAGGCTTCTTCTCGCAACAGGCGCCCCCGCCCTCTTCACTTGCCCTCAGGACACCTGCCATGGACATCCGCCAACCCGTTCACAGCGAACACGCCAAGACCCTGGACACCACCGGCCTGCGCCGCCACTTCCTGGTCGAACAGCTGTTCGTGCCCGAGCAGGCCACGCTGACCTACAGCCAGATCGACCGCATCATCGTGGGCGGCATCCACCCGGTGAACCAGACCGTGCGTTTTGCCGCCGAGCTGGGCAAACACACCGGCACCGACTTCTTCCTGCAGCGGCGCGAGCTGGGGCTGATCAACATCGGCGGCGGCGCCCTGGTGGTGGCCGACGGCGTGCGCTACGAAGTGGGCCCGCGCGAAGCGCTGTACGTCGGCCAGGGCACGAAGGAGCTGGAATTCACGAGCCTGGACCCGGCCCAGCCAGCCAAGCTGTACTTCAACTGCGCGCCCGCGCACACCAAGTACCCGAACAAGAAGATCACGCTGGCCGAAGCCAGCCCCGAGACGCTGGGCGCACCCGAGACCAGCAACCGCCGCACCATCCACAAGTTCATCGTGCCCAGCGTGCTGCCCACCTGCCAGCTGCTGATGGGCATGACGCAGCTCGAGCCCGGCAGCCTGTGGAACACCATGCCCTGCCACACCCACGACCGGCGCATGGAGGTGTATTTCTACTTCGACATGCCCGCCAACGGCGTGGTCTTCCACATGATGGGCGAGCCCACCGAGACCCGGCACCTGGTGGTGCGCAACGAAGAAGCGGTGATCAGCCCCAGCTGGTCGATGCACAGCGGCGTGGGCACGCAGGCCTACACCTTCATCTGGGGCATGGTGGGCGAGAACCAGGTGTTTGCCGACATGGACCACGTGCCCATGACCACCTTGCGCTGATCGCCGGGGACTGCCGCATCATGATCCTCGACAGCTTCCAACTCGCCGGCAAGGTGGCCATCGTCACCGGCTGCGACACCGGCCTGGGCCAGGGCATGGCCTGCGCGCTGGCGCAGGCCGGCGCAGACATCGTGGGGGTCAACGTCAGCGACCCGAAGGACACCACTAAGCGCGTCGAGGCCCTGGGCCGGCGCTTCATGGACCTGCGTGCCAACCTGTCCGACATCGGCTGCATCGAAGGCCTGGTGGCCAAGGCCAAGACGCTGAGCGGGCATGTCGACATCCTGGTCAACAACGCCGGCATCATCCGCCGCGAAGACGCCATCAAGTTCAGCGAAAAAGACTGGGACGACGTCATCGACCTCAACCTGAAGTCGGTGTTCTTCTTCGCCCAGGCTGCGGCGCGCCAGTTCATGGCCCAAGGCACCGGGGGCAAGATCATCAACGTGGCCAGCATGTTGTCGTTCCAGGGCGGCGTGCGGGTGCCTTCGTACACGGCCAGCAAAAGCGGCGTGATGGGCATCACACGCCTGATGGCCAACGAATGGGCCAGCCACGGCATCAACGTGAACGCGATCGCGCCGGGTTACATGGCCACCAACAACACCGCCGCCATCCGCGCCGACGAGGGCCGCAACGCAGCCATCCTGGACCGCATACCCGCCGGGCGCTGGGGCACGCCGGAAGATCTGGGCGGGCCGGTGGTGTTCCTGGCTTCGCAGGCCAGTGATTACATCAATGGCTACACCGTCGCAGTAGACGGCGGCTGGTTGGCCAGATGAGCCCCCCCCCGAAGCGCCTTCGGCGCTCCCCCCCAGGGGGGCGAACCCAGCGGCCCGGCGAAGCCGGTTCCGCGGCTTCTGCTTGATCGCGGTCTTCGCTGCGCTCGACCGTTTTTCATCGCGATGTACGACAACAAAAAGTTGGGCTTTCTGTTCGTCCTGCCCTTCGTGCTGGGCGTGCTGCTGTTCAAGCTCTTCCCCTTCGTGATGAGCTTTGCGCTGAGCTTCACGCAGTACGACATCATCGACCCGCCAGTGTGGGTGGGCCTGCAGAACTACCAGGAACTGTTCGGCGACGACCCGCTGTTCCGCAAGAGCCTGGGCGTGACGCTGTGGTTCGCGGTGCTGGCGGTGCCACTGCGTGTGGGCTTTGCGCTCTTCATCGCGCACGTGCTGAACTTCAAGCTGCGTGGCATCAACTTCTTCCGCAGCGCGTTTTACCTGCCGTCCATCCTGGGCGGCAGCATCGCGGTGGCGGTGCTGTGGCGATTCCTGTTTGCCAAGTACGGCCTCGTGAACCTGGTGATGGTCAAGCTGGAGCTCGAGCCGGTGGCCTGGCTCGCCGACGAGCACTACAGCATGTGGACCATCGTGCTGCTGTTCACCTGGCAGTTCGGGTCGGCCATGGTCATCTTCCTGGCGGCGCTGCAGAACGTGCCCACGTCGCTGTACGAAGCGGCCGAGATCGACGGCGCTTCGAAGACGCAGCAGTTCTGGCGCATCACCGTGCCGCTGATCACGCCGGTGATCTTCTTCAACATGATCATGCAGATGGTGCACGCCTTCCAGGAGTTCAACGGCCCCTACGCCATCGTGCTGGCGCTGTACATCTACGACCAGAGCTTCCGCTTCTTCAACCTGGGCTACGGCGCGGCGCTGAGCTGGGTGCTGTTTGCGCTGGTGGCGGGCCTGAGTGCCTTCAGCTTCTGGAGCAGCCGCTACTGGGTTTTCTACGCCGGCGAAAAGGACGGCGGCAAGTGAGCAGCACCGCCCACGCCGAAAACAGCGGCCGCGCGCTGATGCGCTACACCGCCTTGCTGGCGGTGGCGGTGCTCATGCTCTACCCGCTGCTGTGGCTGATTGGCGCGTCGTTCAAGACAAACGCCGAGATCTTCACCGAGGTGGGCTTCTGGCCCAGCAGCTTCGACTTCGGCAGCTACGCCAAGGGCTGGAAGACCAGCACCGAGTACACCTTCGCCACCTACTTCCTGAACAGCTTCCTGATCACCATTCCGCGCATCGTGGTCACGGTGATCTCCTGCGTGCTGGTGGCGTATGCCTTCGCCCGCTTCGAGTTCTGGGGCAAGAAGTTCCTGTTCAGCGTGATGGTGGGCACGATGATGCTGCCCTTGATCGTGCTGCGCCTGCCGCAGTACCTGATGTTCAAGGAACTGGGCTGGCTGGACACCTACCTGCCGCTGATCGTGCCCAGCGCCTTTGCGACCGACACCTTCTTCGTCTTCCTGCTGGTGCAGTTCCTGCGCGGCATTCCGCGTGACATGGAAGAGGCGGCTTTGATCGACGGCTGCAATGCGGTGCAGCTGCTGTGGCACATCATCGTGCCGCTGCTCAAACCCGCCATCATCTCGGTCATCGTGTTCCAGTTCATCTGGACGATGAACGACTTCATGGGCCCGCTGATCTACCTGGCGTCGGTCGAAAAGTACCCGGTGTCGCTGGCTTTGAAGATGAGCATCGGCGCCACCGAAGAAGTCGAGTGGGCCAACGTCATCGCCATCAGCGTGGTGGCGCTCATTCCCAGCGTGGTGGTGTTTTTCATGGCGCAGAAGCACTTCATCGAAGGTGCGGCGTCCACCGGCATCAAAGGCTGAAGAGACAAGAGCGATGGCACAACTCAGCCTCAACAAGATCGAAAAGACCTACCCCAACGGCTTCAAGGCCGTGCACGGCGTGGACCTGGAAGTGCGCGACGGCGAGTTCATGGTCTTGGTGGGCCCGAGCGGCTGCGCCAAGAGCACGCTGCTGCGCATGATCGCCGGGCTGGAAAGCATCACCGGCGGCGACCTGAACATCGGCGGCAAACGTGTCAACGACCTGCCCCCCAAGCAGCGTGGCATTGCGATGGTGTTCCAGAACTACGCGCTGTACCCGCACATGAAGGTCTACGAAAACCTGGCCTTCGGTCTGCGCCTGGCGGGCACGCCGAAGGCCGAAGTGGACCAGCGTGTGCGCCACGCCGCGCAGCTGCTGGAAATGGAACACCTGCTCGACCGTTACCCCAAGCAGCTGTCGGGCGGCCAGGCGCAACGTGTGGCGGTGGGCCGCGCCATCGTCAAGAAGCCCGAGGTGTTTCTGTTCGACGAACCGCTGTCCAACCTGGACGCCAAGCTGCGTGCCAGCATGCGGGTGCGGCTGACCGACCTGCACCGCACGCTGCGCGAGGCGGGACAGCCGGCCACGGTGGTCTACGTCACGCACGACCAGGTCGAAGCCATGACGATGGGCGAACGCATCTGCGTGCTCAAAGAGGGAGTCATCCAGCAAGTGGACACCCCGACGGCGCTGTACGACCGGCCAGCGAATGCCTTTGTCGCCAGCTTCATCGGCAGCCCCGAGATGAACATCCACGAAGCCACGCTGCAGTCGAAAGGCGATCAGCTGGGCCTGCAACTGGGCGGCACCTGGCTGCCACTGCCACCCGAGCAGGCCACCTTGCTGCGCCGGCACACCGGCGCCGTGAAGCTGGGCCTGCGCCCGGAACACATCGCACTGGCGGCACGCGCCGATGGCGGCAGCACCCGCGCGCAGGCCACGTTGCGCACGCTGGAACACATGGGCAACGAGGTCTTCGTGCACTTCGACCTGGGCACCGTGCCGCTGACCGCTCGTGTGCCGGCCGACCAGTTGCACGGCCTGCAAGGGCAGGCCCGCGGCTCGGCACACGACGTGTTCCTGCAGATGTCGCACTGCCACCTGTTCGACGCCGCCAGCGGCGTGCGGCTGTGCTGAACCGGCGCCTGGCCCTTACCGGTGCAGCCAGCACGCTGGCCGCCCCCTGGGTGCAAGCGTCGAAGCCGACGGTGCTGCGTTTTGCCTGGTGGGGCGGCGCCGCACGCCACGCGGCCACGCTGAAGGCCGTCAACGCCTTCGAGCGCAAGAACCCGGGTCTGAAGGTCAAGGCCGAGTACATGGGCTTCAACGGCTACCTGGAGCGGCTGACGACGCAGGTGGCCGGTGGTTCCGAGCCCGACGTGATGCAGATCAACTGGGCCTGGATGGCCATGTTCAGCAAACGCGGCAATGGCTTCACCGACCTGGACCCCTACAAGTCGCTGCTGTCACTGGACCAGTTCAGCGCCGAGGACCTGTCCACCGGCCGTGTCGCCGGCAAGCTGAACGCACTGCCGGTGTCCTACACCGCGCGTGTGCTGCTGTGGAACCAGACCACCTTCCAGCGTGCCGGTCTGCCGCTGCCACGCACCTGGGAAGAGTTGTTTGCTGCCGGCCCGGTGTTCAAAGGCAAGCTGGGTGAACGTTTCCACCCGCTGGACGGCGAGCTCTACGACATGATGCTGCTGTCGCAGGCCTACGTGCACCAGAAACACGGCACGCCCTATCTGCAGGCGCTGTCGTCCAGCGAACCCGGCCAGCCGCCGCGTGTGGCGATGGACATGGACGCGGCACGCGAGTGGGTCAGCACCTACCGTCGCCTGGTGGACAGCCACACCGCCACCTCGCTGCCCTTGCGTGCCAGCCTGGGCGGCGCTGAAAAGCCCACCGAACAGCAGCAGGACTGGGTGGCCGGCCACTGGGCCGGCAACTACACCTGGGACTCGGTGGCGGGTCTGCGCGCCAGCACGCTGCCGCCGACGCAGAAGTTGGTGCTGGGGGCGTTCCCCACGCTGCCCGACGCCAGGAACAGCGGCATGTTCGGCCGCCCCGCGCTGATGTACGCCGTGGGCCGCAACTGCAAGCAGCCCGAGCTGGCGGCGCGCTTCGTGAACCACCTGCTGACCGACCCTGAAGCCGCTTCGCTGCTGGGCCGGACGCGTGGTGCACCGGCTGCACGCAATGCACTGCAGGTGCTGCTGCAAGAAAACAAGCTGCCCCCGCTTGAACTGGCCGCGCACCAGACCATCCAGCAGCTGAAAACCGCCGGCCGCATCGACCTGCCGGCACCGCTGTTTGAACACGCCCGCCTGCACAAATTCATGCGCGAGGTCTTCGAAACCGTGGCCTACCGCAAATCCAACGACGCCGACGCCGCGAAGCGCCTGGTGGAAGAAGGCACCGCGCTGCTCAAGCGCATCAAGTGAAGACCATGAGCAAATCCACCCAACGACAACTGAAGTTCGAGACGCGCCACGACCCCGATACCGGCGCGCAAGTCACGCGCCTGACGCCAGCGGACGTGACCTGCCACCGAAATTATTTCTACCAGAAGTGCTTCACGAACGACGGCACGAAACTGATCTTCGGCGCCGAGTTCGGCCCCGGCACCAGCTGGAACTACCACCTGCTGGACCTGCAAAGCCAGGTGGCCACGCAGCTGAGCGACGGTGCCGGCGAAAACACCTTCGGCGGCTTCCTGAGCCCCGACGACCAACACCTGTACTTCGTGCGCGCCGAACGCCAGCTGATTCGCCTGCACTTGAACGATCTGCACGAAGACGTGGCCTACACCGTGCCCGAAGGCTGGGTGGGTTACGGCACCTGGGTGGCCAACAGCGCCTGCACGAAGATGGTGGGCATCGAGATCGCCGCCGAAGACTGGTTCCCGCTGAGCGACTGGAAGAAGTTCCACGACATGTTCCATGCGCAGCCGCGCTGCCGGTTGATCCGCATCGACCTGGCCACCGGTGCGCGCGAAACCATCCTGGAAAAAAAGGGCTGGCTGGGACACCCGCAGTACCGCCCGGGCGACGACAACACCGTGGCCTACTGCCACGAAGGCCCGCACGACCTGATCGACGCGCGCATGTGGTTCATCAACGAAGACGGCACGAACATGCGCTGCGGCAAAGAACACCAGGCGGGTGAAAGCTGCACGCACGAATTCTGGGTGCCCGACGGCTCGGCGATGATCTACGTCAGCTACCTGAAGGGCCACACCGAGCGTTTCATCTGCAGCCTGGACCCGGTCACGCTGCAGAGCAAACAGCTCACCGCGATGCCGCCGTGTTCACACCTGATGAGCAACTTCGACGGCACGCTGCTGGTGGGCGACGGTTGTGATTCACCCGCCGACGTGGCCGATGCCGGCAGCCACCAGATCAAGACCGACCCCTACCTGCATGTCTTCGACCTGAAGGCCGGCAGCACGAGGCGTGTGGCGCGGCACGACAGTTCATGGCGGGTCTACAAAGGCAACCGCCAGGTCACGCACCCCCACCCGTCGTTCACGCCCGACCAACGGCAGGTGCTGTACAGCAGCGACTGCGACGGTGAACCGGCGCTCTTCCTGGCCAGCCTGACACCGGCATGATCCAGCGGCTGCTGTTGCTGTGCCTGCTGGCGTGTTCGGCAGCCAGTGCGCAGCAGCGGCCGCAGCTGGACGTGGCCACGGCCGCCGACCACACGGTCTTGCGCTACCTGGCGCAGGGGCCCGAACCGTGGGTGCCAGCTGTGTTGCGTGGGCAGCCTTTGCCAGCCGCGCATTTCACCGTCGCAGCCGATGGCAGCGGCACCCACCGCAGCGTGCAGGCGGCCATCGACGCCGTGCCGGCGCGCAGCGACAGTTCGGTTCGCCATGTCGTGCGTGTCTTGCCCGGGGTCTACCGCGAGCGGCTGTGCATCAAGGACAAGGCACCGCTGACACTGGTGGGCGACGCGCACGACGCCAGGGCCGTGCGCATCGTCGAAGGCCGCTTCAACGGCCTGCCCAAACGTGCCGGCATCGACGCGGCTCACGCTTGCCTGCCGAACCTGCAGGCCGCCACCCACGGCACGGCCGGCAGCTCCACCGTGGTGGTGGCCAGCGCCGACTTCCAGGCCCTGCACCTGACGATCGAAAACGACGCGATGGCGCAGGTGCGCGAAGGTGTCGGCTACCCAGTGCACGTGCAGGCCGGTGGTGGCACACAGGCCGTGGCGCTGATGACCTTGGCCGACCGCGTGCAGCTGGAGGACGTTCGCCTGCTGGGCCACCAGGACACCTTCTACGTGCGGCGACCCGCGCCCGGTGCACCGGCGCGGGTCTACGTGCTTGGGAGCCTGATCGCCGGCGACGTTGACTTCGTGTTTGGCAACGCCACGCTGGTGGTCGAGCGCAGCACGCTGCTCAGCCGCGCCGGCCGCCGACCCCGGGGCGAAAGCGGGCCCGTGCTGGCGCCCAGCACGCCCGCGGCAGTGGCACTGGGCTTTTTGATCACCCACAGCCGCTTCGCCGCCGAAGCCGGTGTGGCCGCCGGCGCCGCACCGCTGGGCCGCGCCTGGGACGAGGCGGTGCCACCCGGCACCTGGGCCGCCGGTGTGTCGCCCAACGGCCAGGCGCTGGTGCGCAACAGCAGCCTCGGGCCGCACATCGGCGGCTGGGCTGCGTCCACTTCGCGCCGGCCGTTCAGTGCCAGCGGCGAAACAGCCAATCGCCTGACCGAGTTCGACAACCGCGACGACACACAGGACATCGCCCGCCAGACTTTGCCCGCAGGCGACGGCTGGGCCGCCGCTGGCGCCGGCACACGCGGCGGCGCCGACGCTTTGCCCAGCGACGTGCACACCGTGCGCACCCGCGCCGAACTGCTGGCCGCGCTGCAGCCGCACAGCCGACCGCGCATCGTGAAAGTGCAAGGCCACATCGACCTGGCCAGCGACGACAACGGCCGCGCGCTGACGGCCGACGACTTCCGCGACCCGGCCTTCAACTGGCCCGACTTCGAACGGACCTACGACCCGGCCACCTGGGGCAAGAAGCCCCCGGAAGGCGCGCTTGAAGCTGCGCGCAAACGCTCGGCAGCGCGGCTCATGCAGCACGTCACCGTGCGGGTGCCGTCGCGCACCACCTTGATCGGTGTCGGCGAAGACGCGCAGCTGAGCCACGGCATGCTGCTGCTGCAGAAGGTGCAGGACGTGATCGTGCGCAACCTGCGCCTGTCCGACGCCCACGACCCCTTCCCGGCCTGGGACCCCAAGGACAACGCCGGTGGGGAATGGAACTCCGAGCTCGACAACCTGCAATTGCGCGGCGCCGTCAACGTGTGGATCGACCACTGCAGCTTCGACGACGGCAGCCGCCCCGACAGCAGCGCCCGCAGCGCCTTCGGCCGGCGCATGCAGCACCACGACGGGCTGCTGGACATCACGCAGCAGTCCAACCACGTCACCGTGTCGTGGAACCACTTCCAGGCCCACGACAAGACCTCGCTGGTGGGTGGCAGCGACAGCACCGTGGCCGACGCAGGCCTGTTGAAAGTCACCTTCCGCCACAACCACTGGGACGGCGTGAAAGAACGTGCGCCGCGTGTGCGTTTCGGCCAGGTGCACCTGTTCAACAACCTGCACACGGTGGCCGCTGGCAGCCACTTCAGCTACAGCGTGGGCGTGGGCCACCGCTCGGCCGTCTTCAGCGAAAACAACTTTTGGCTGACCCCCGCCGACGTGCCGGCCACGCGCCTGGTGCGCCTGCACAAGGGCGAGGCCTTCTTCGACCGCGGTTCGCTGCACAACGGCCAGCCGGTGGACCTGCTGGCGGCGCTGCGTGCGGCCAACCCGGCAGCCCCCGTGTCGGCCGACGTGGGCTGGGCGCCGAGCCTGGTGCAGGGGCTGCTTCCGGCAGCAGAAGTGGCCGAGCGGGTGCGTGCCGGCGCAGGGGCCGGCCGGCTCAAGGTCAGCCCCGATTGAGGGGCCTTCCGTTGCAGGTACACAATTGCCAGAAGAATTGTTGAAACGACAGACCGAAGAAATCAAAACACATGGACGACGATTCATACGACGCCCGGCAACCCGAGTCGGTGGCGGCAGTGCTGAAGGTGTTTGCCATCCTGCAGGCGCTGTCGGAACGCAACGAAACCGGCATCAGCGACCTGTCGGTGCGGCTGGCCATGCCCAAGGCCACGGTCTACCGCTTCCTGCAGACCATGAAGACGCTGGGCTATGTGCGCCAAGAGGTGGACAGCGAACGTTACGGCCTGTCGATGCGGGTCTTCGAGCTGGGTGCCAAGGCGCTGCAGTACCCTGACCTGGTGGAGATTGCCAAGCCACACATGCAGCGGCTGAGCGAAGTGACCGGGGAAACGGTGCACCTGGGCATGCTGATCGACAGCGAGATCATCTACGTGCACAAGGTGGACAGCCGCCACATGCTGGGCATGTACAGCCGTGTCGGCCGCCGCGCGCCGCTGCACTGCACCGCCATCGGCAAGGTGCTGATGGCCTGGGAGAGCCCGGCACGCCGCGACAGCATCCTGCAGGGTTGTGACTTCAAGCGCTTCCGCGAAAAGACCATCACCACCCGCGCCGACTACGACGTGGAACTGCAGCGCACGCTGGACCAGGGCTTCGGCCAGGACCGCGAAGAGTTCGACGACCACATCCGCTGCGCCGCGATTCCCATCTTCGACCGCCTGAACCAGGCCGTGGCCGGGCTGAGCGTGAGCTTCCCGTCCTTCCGCTACGACGTGGCACACGAGCCCGAGCTGGTGGCCGAGCTGCGCAAGGCTAGCCGCGACATTTCCCGCCAGTTGGGATGCACCACGTTTCCGCTGGACCCGCCCGCCGAGAAGGCGCGCTAGATTCAGACTTTCAGCCAAGCCAGGAGCACATCGATGAGACCCAACCGCCTGCGTGAGCTCTGGGCCCAGGACAAGGCCGCCGTCAACGGCTGGCTGGCCATTCCCAACAGCTTCAGCGCCGAAGTCATGGCCCACCAGGGCTGGGACTCGCTGACCATCGACCTGCAGCACGGTGTCATCGACTACGCGGCACTGGTGCCGATGCTGCAGGCCATCAGCACCACATCCACCGTGCCGGTGGTGCGTGTGCCGTGGCTGGAACCGGGCATCCTGATGAAAGTGCTGGACGCCGGCGCCTATGCCGTGATCTGCCCGATGATCAACACCCGCGAAGACGCGCAGAAGCTGGTGCACTACACCCACTACGTGCCGCAGGGCACACGCAGCTTCGGGCCGGTGCGCGCAACGCTCTACGGCGGGCCCGACTACCCCGAACACGCCAACAAGACCATCGTCACCTTCGCGATGATCGAAACCGCGCAGGCGCTGGACAACCTGGACGGCATCCTCAGCGTCGAAGGCCTGGACGCCATCTACATCGGGCCTTCGGACCTGTCGCTCAGCCTGGGCTGCAAGCCGGTGTTCGACGATGTCGACCCGCCGGTCAAACAAGCCATCGAACACATCATGGCGCGCTGCAAGGCACACGGCGTGGTGGCCGGCGTGCACAACGGCCGCGCCGACGTGGCCCGTGCACGGGTGGACATGGGCTACCGCTTCGTGACGCTGGGTTCCGACGCCCGGCTGCTGGCGGCGGGTTCGCAGGAACTGCTGGGCGCGATGCGGGCAGCCTGAGCGGTCCTCGCGATGCGCCGGGTGGGCGGCCCTTCCACACCTGAATCGCCACCCGGGCTGGTCTATCCTTGAAATTCCCGCACTTGCTGCGGCTTTTTCAAGTTAGCATCCCGCATGCTCGAACGCCTTGCCTTGCTGGCCGAGGTCCGGCGCGCCCTGGCCCGATCTCCTGCCGTCGCCCTGGTGGGCCCCCGCCAGGTGGGCAAGACCACGCTGGCGCGCCAGCTTCAAGGCGACGACGGCCAGGCCACCTGGTTCGACCTGGAAGACCCCCAGGTGCAGGCGCAACTGGCCACGCCGCTGGTGGCCTTGCGCGACCTGAAAGGTCTGGTGGTCATCGACGAGGTGCAGCACGCCCCAGAACTTTTCCAGGTGCTGCGGGTGCTGGTCGACCGGCCCGGCAACCCGGCGCGCTTCCTCTTGCTGGGCAGCGCATCGCCGACGCTGTTGCGGCAGTCCGGTGAGTCGCTGGCCGGGCGCATCGAAGTCATCGAAGCCGGGGGTTTCACGCTGCAGGAAACCGGCGCCGACCCGGCCCAGCGGCTGTGGTGGCGCGGCGGCTTTCCGCGTTCGTTCACCGCCGCCAGCGACGAGGACAGCCGCGCCTGGCGGCGCAACTTCATCCGCACCGTGGTCGAGCGCGACCTGCCGCAACTGGGCATGAACGTGCCGGCCCCCGCCATCTACCGTTTCTGGGCCATGCTGGCTCACTTTCACGGCCAGGTCTGGAATGCAGCCGAACCTGCCCGGTCGCTGGGTGTCAACGAAAGCACCGTGCGCCGCTACCTGGATTGGCTGACCCAGGCCTACCTGGTGCGACAGTTGCAGCCCTGGTTCGTGAACACCGGCAAGCGCCAGGTGAAGGCGCCCAAGCTCTACTTCCGCGACACCGGCCTCTTGCATGAATTGTTGGGCATTGCCGACCCGGCCGCCTTGCAGACGCATCCCCGCCTGGGTGCTTCATGGGAAGGCTTTGCGCTGGATCAGGTGCTGCGCGTCGCGCGGCCCGACGAAGCCTACTTCTGGGCCACCCACGCCGGGGCCGAACTGGACCTGCTGATGTTCAAGGACGGCCGCCGGGTCGGCGTGGAGTTCAAGCGCAGCGACGCACCCGTGCTGACCCGGTCGATGCAGGTGGCGCTGCAGGACCTGGAACTGGATGCGCTGTACGTGGTGTACCCGGGACCGCGCCGCTACCGCCTGGCTGAAAGGGTCGAGGCGGTGCCGCTGGCTGCGCTGTTGAACTGATCGGGGTGCCGGCAAAGAAAAACGGTCCAGGCTTTGATGCCTGGACCGTCTTCTTTGTTGGTGGGCCCCGACAGATTCGAACTGTCGACCAACGGATTAAGAGTCCGCTGCTCTACCAACTGAGCTAGGAGCCCGGGGTCGTGCGTGACTCGAACACGCGACCAACGGATTAAAAGTCCGCTGCTCTACCGACTGAGCTAACGACCCATCCGAAGAGCCTCACATTATAGCAGCACTTCGGGGGCTGTTCTGGCTGCCGGCTGGCCGGTCAGCAGGGCCAGCGCTTCACCTGCCGCCACCATGCCAAAAGTGGCGGTGACGGTCACGCTGGACCCGTAACCGTGGCAGTTCAGTGACCCGTCGCTGGCCGCCGCCGAATCGGTTTCGCAGGCCGAGCCGGCAGCGGCCACCGGTGCGGCCACGCTCTCGCGCGAGAACACACATCGCAGCCCCATGCGCCCCTGGCGCGGCGCGGCGCCGGCCTTGCGCAGGCGCTGGCGCAGGCTGGCCAGCAGCGGGTCGTGCGTGGTGTCGGCCAGGTCGGCCACTTCGACCGCTTGTGCGGCGCGCTTGCCACCGGCGGCGCCCACACACACCAGCGGCACACCCTGGGCCAGGCTCCAGGCCGCCAGCGTGGCTTTGGCGCTGACCTGGTCGCAGGCGTCGATGAGCACGTCAACCGCTGCGGGCAGCAGGGCCGGCCAGCTGTCGGCGCTGACGAAGTCCTCGACGAGCAGCACCTCGCAGCCCGGGTGGATGTCTGAAAAACGCTGCTGCAGCGCCTGCACCTTGGCCATGCCCAGCGTGCCGCCACTGGCCTGCACCTGGCGGTTGATGTTGGACTCCGACACGTGGTCCAGGTCGATCAGCACCAGGCGCGCGACACCGCTGCGGGCCAGGGCTTCGGCAGCCCAGGAACCGACACCACCCACACCCACCACCGCCACGCGGGCTTGTCGCACGCGCTGGTAGCCGCTGTCGCCGTACAGGCGCCGCAGGCCGCCGAAACGGCGCTCCAGGTCGGCAGCTTGTTCGGCGTGCGCGGCGCTCAGAGGCTGCTTTCCAGGCGCCACACCTGGTAGCGCAGCGCCAGCACGGCGCCGGCCATGATGCCGGCCAGCGCGATGAAGCTGCCCAGCGCCAGCGTGGAAACACCGCTCAGGCCCTGACCGATCGTGCAGCCCATCGCCGTGACACCGCCCACGCCCATCAACACCGCACCCACCAGGTGGTTGGCGGTGTCTTCGGTACCGCCAAAACCTTCCCAGCGGAAGGTGCGGGTCAGCAGCGCCACCAACGCGGCGCCCACCACCACACCCAGGGTGCTGACGATGCCGATGGTCAGCACCTTGCTCGTGTCGCTGAACAAGATGAGCCAGTCCACCGTGTAGGCGATGGGCGCCACGAAGGTGAGCGACTCCATGCGCTGCGTGTTGGTGGCCAGGAAGACCTCTTCCAGCGTCACCGGGTGTTCGCTCAGGTGGCCCATGCGTCCCGACACCCACCACACGCCGACGATGACCGCACCCAGGCCCAGGCCGGCCAGCAGCGATTCACCGCTGCGGCCCTCGGGTCTGAACAGCGCAAAGCCAATGAGCAGCAGGCCGATCACCAGCCCGGCGATCAAGGCCATCGACTCACGCGCCTGGCCCGTGGCGTGCGCCAGCAGCGAAGGCAGGTCCTGGCCAGTGGGCAGCGCAATGGCCACCTTGTCCACCGTCGACACCCGGGCCACGGCCGTGATGCCACGCAGCGTGGCGTAGGCCGCCACCGCCAACACGAAAAACACGACCACGCTCTTCAGGCTGCCGCCACCGATGCGCACCAGCGTCTTGCTGCCACAACCCGACGCCAGCACCATGCCAAAACCGAACAGCAGCCCGCCCAGCAGGTTGCTCAGCCAGATCAGCTGCGGCCCGGCATACACACTCTGCCCGGCCTGCACCCAGCCCAGCCAGACCATGGTGTTGAAGCCGATCATGCCCACGCCCATGGCCATGAGCCACATGCGCATGCGTGTCCAGTCGCCCATGTTCACGATGTCAGCCACCGCCCCCATGGTGCAGAAGTGGGTGCGCTGCGCAATGGCGCCAAACACCACGGCCAGCGCAAACGCGGCCCACAGCACCTGGGTCACGAGCCCAGGCAGTTCGGCTTCCTGCATGTGGCCCCGGTGTTACTTGATCGACGCCAGCCGGTCCTTGCCCGCCTGCGCGGCTTCGGACTGGGGGTAGGCCTTCATCAGCTCGTCGATGGTCTTGCGGGCACCACGCGGGTCTTTCATCTCGGCCTGGCTGTTGGCCACGGCCAGCAGCGCCTCGGGTGCTCGGGGGTGATCCGGCGCTTCGGTGACGAAGCTGCGGAAGACCGAGATGGCCTCTTTGTAGTCTCGCCGGCCGTACAGCGAATTGCCCAGCCAGAAACGCGCTGCATCGGTGTACGGGCTGCCCGGGTAGCGGCGCATGAAGTTGCTCAGCAGGGCCACCGACTTGTCGAAGTCACCGCCGCGGATGGCGGCAAATGCCGCGTCGAAGGAACGTTTTTCTTCGGGCTCGACCGTGAAATCGCGCCCGTCCAGCGACACCTTCACCGGTTCCATCTGGCGGATGCGTTCTTCGAAGGCCTGTGTCACGTCGCGCTGGCGACGCTGCATGTCGGCAATCTCGCGCAGCGCCTGTTCGTCGTTGCCACGCAGCTTGGCAATCTCGCTGCGCATCGCTTCGAGCTGGTTGTTCAGGTCGAGCAGGCTGCGCCGCAGCGCGGCCAGCTGTTCGGTCATCTGCGCGTTCTGTGCCGTGGCGGCCGCCAGTTCGGTCGCGCGCGACTTGCCCTGGTCTTCCATCGTGGTGATGCGGGCGCGCAGTTCGACGATGGCCTTGCGCGCCTCTTCATCGTTCAGGAAGGCATGGGCCGCACCGCTGGTGAGCCCCACACACACAGCGGCCAAGGCCGGCCAGCCACGCAAGCGCATCTCAACGGTCCTTCAGTTCTGCACGGCGGTTGCGCGCCCAGGCCGTTTCGTCGGCGCCACTGACCGCCGGCCGCTCTTCGCCGAAGCTCACGGCTTCGAGCTGATTTTCGGGCACACCCAGCAGCGCCAATGACTTGACCACCGCTTCGGCCCGCTTCTGCCCCAGTGCCAGGTTGTATTCGCGGCCACCACGTTCATCGGTGTGGCCTTCGATGACCATGCGCTTGCCACTGGTGCGCGCCAGCACCTTGGCGTGACCGTCCAGCAGCCCCTGGAATTCGTCCTTGATGACAAAGCTGTCGAAGTCGAAGTACACGACACGCTGCGCCGGTGCCGCCATCAGCGCGCTGCCCGCGGCCGCACCGCCAGCGCCCGAGCGCGGCGTCAGGTCCACCGTGGACACACCCGACTGCGGGGCACCGGCAGCCGTGGCGCCGGTGCCGGTGCTGGTGCCCGAGCCTGCCGGCGCGGTCACCGGTGAACGGGTCTCCACGGGCACCGCAGCTGTACCGGTTGCCTTGCTGGGGGACTCGCAGCCGGCCACCAGGGCCATCAGCGAAACGATGGCCAGCATGCGGTAGGGGATGTGCTTCATCGGGTGCTCCAGTGCGTGGTGAAAATCGGTGAACAGGGTCTTGGAATCTGACGCAAAGGCGGCGCGTCTGCAACGCCGCTCATCGGCCAAATGGCCCCCATGCGGGTTCACGCATGTCGGCGCCCGTGCTGAGCAGGCGCGTTTTGATCTTGCCATCAAGCGTGGTGGTCATCAACACATCGGCGCCTTGTGAGCGTGTGGCGTAGACCAGCAGGCGGCCGTTGGGCGCAAAGCTGGGGCTTTCGTCGTCGCGGGTGTCGGTCAGCGGCACCGGTGTCGTCGCACCCACCTCCAGCAACATCAGGCGAAAGCCACCCGACTGCCGCGTCACGTAGGCCAGCTGCTTGCCGTCGGGGCTGATGGTGGGGCTGATGTTGTAGTCGCCGCTGAAGGTGATGCGCTCGACGGGGCCACCGCTGGACGGCACGCGGTAGACCTGCGGGCTGCCGCCGCGGTCGCTGACGAAGTACACATGGCGGCCATCGGGGCTGAACACGGCTTCGGTGTCGATGGCATTGCTGCTGGTCAGGCGCGTGGGCGAGCCACCGGTGGCGGGAATCGAATACAGCTGCGCCGGCCCACCCTGCGACAAGGTCACCACCAGGCGCTGGCCGTCGGGCGACCAGGCCGGTGCGCTGTTGCTGCCACGGAAGTTGGCCACCATGCGGCGTTCGCCGGTGGTCACGTCCTGCACCCAGACGGCGGCCTTCTGGGTCTCGAAGGACACGTAGGCCAGCTTCTTGCCATCGGGCGACCACGCCGGCGAGATGATGGACTCGGGGCTGGCCAGCGCGATCTGGCCGCCTTCGCCATCGGGGTCGGTGACGTGCAGCGTGTAGCGCTTGCCGGTGCGCAACACATAGGCGATGCGGGTGGCAAACACCCCCTTGTCGCCGGTGAGCTTTTCGTGGATTTCGTCGGCGATGCGGTGCGCCGCCAGCCGCAAATCGGCCGCCAGCACCACCTTGCTCTGGCCAAGCAGTTCATCACCACGCACGGCGTCCCACAACTTGTAGCGCACGTCGAAGCGGCCATCGGCCAGGCGCTGCGCAGAACCGGCCACCAGGGCGTCGGCGCCGCGTCCGCGCCAGGCCGGCAGATCGACCGTGCTGCGTTCGTCGAGCCCCGCTTCGCCGTCGATGATGCGGAAGGCGCCGCTGCGTTCGAGGTCGGCCTTGATGATGGCCGACAGCGCCACACCGGTTTGCGACTGTTCGCGGAAGGGCGCCAGCGCCACCGGGATCTGCGTCGCGCCGACGCCGCTGATCTCGACCCGCAACTGGGCCCAGGCAGGCCACGCGACGGCGGCGGTGGTGGACAGGGCGGCCCTCAGCAAGCGGCGGCGGGTGGGAGTTCTTTTGATGGGCTCTTGCACGGCAGGCGGTGCGCGTTGGGCTTGGCGGCGCATTGTAGGCAGCCCCGTACGATCCCCATCCGGCCTGCGGGTTCCCTTGCCGGTGGGGCGCGGCGGTGCCACCGATAATCACCTGGCGCCTTGGCCATCCACCGGCCCGGCAGCACCCAAGCCCATGCCCACCCTCCTGCAGCGCTTCGCGCGGCTTCTGCCCTACATCCGCAACAGCCGCGCCGGCCTGGTGGCCGCCACTTTGGGTGCGCTGGTCACGGCACTCACCGAGCCGCTGATCCCGGCGCTGATGAACCGCCTGCTCGACCAGGGTTTCACGCGCAACGCGCTGCCGCTGTGGATGGTGCCGGCGGCCATCATCGGCCTCTTTGCGCTGCGCAGCGCCTCGGGCTTCGTGGCCCAGTACGGCCTGGCCTGGACCGCCAACCGCGCGGTGCTGAACCTGCGCGACGGCATGTTCGCGCGCCTGCTGGCCAGCGAACCCGCGCTGTTTTCGCGCCAGACCGCCAGCGGCATGACCAACACGCTGGTGTACGAAGCGCAAGCCGGTGTGACGATCCTCGTCAATTCGCTGCTCACGCTGGTGCGCGATTCGCTCACGCTGGTGGCGTTGCTGGCCTACCTGCTGTGGCTGAACTGGCAACTGACGCTGGTGGTGGCGCTGCTGTTTCCAGCCGTCGGCCTGGTGATGCGCGCTTTAGGCAAACGCCTGCACCGCCTGACGGTGGAAGGCCAGAAAGCCACCGACGAACTGGCCTATGTGGTGGAAGAAAACATGCTGGCCTGGCGCATCGTGCGCTTGCATGGCGCAGAACAGCACCAGGCCGGCCGCTTCCACGGCAGTGCCGACCGTGTGCGCCAGTTGATGCTGAAGGCCGTGGTGGCCGGTGCCACGATGACGCCGGTGACGCAGATGCTGGCCGCCTGTGCGCTGTCGGCTGTCATCACCACCGCGCTGTGGCAAAGCAGCAGCGGCGGTGCCACGGTGGGCAGCTTCGTGGCCTTCGTGATGGCCATGCTGCAGCTGATCGCGCCCATCAAGCACCTGTCGGACGTGATGGCCCCGCTGACCCGCGGCCTGGCCGCCGTCGAACGTGGCCTGGACCTGATCGAACACAGCCCCATCGAAGTGGGCGGCACGCACAAAGCCGACGCCAACAGCGGCCGCGCACGCGGCGACCTGGTTTTCGAAGGGGTGAGCCTGCGTTACCGCGACCACAGCCCCGCCGCGGTCGAAGCGCTGAACCTGCAGGTGCGTGCCGGCGAAACGGTGGCGCTGGTGGGGCCGTCGGGCGCCGGCAAGACCACGCTGGTGAACCTGCTGCCCCGTTTCATCGACCCCACCGCGGGCCGCATCACGCTGGACGGTGTGCAGCTGGCCAGCTGGGACATGCTGGCCTTGCGGCGCCAGTTTGCACTGGTCAGCCAGGACGTGGTGCTGTTCAACGACAGCGTGGCGGCCAACGTGAGCCTGGGTGCGCCGATGTCGCGCGAGCAGGTGCGCGCGGCGCTGAAAGCCGCGCACCTGCTGGACTTTGCCGACAGCCTGCCGCAGGGCCTGGACACCGTCATCGGCCACAACGGCAGCCAGCTGTCGGGTGGCCAGCGCCAGCGGCTGGCCATTGCGCGAGCGATCGCCAAGGACGCGCCGGTGCTGATCCTGGACGAAGCAACGTCCGCGCTGGACAGCGAAAGCGAACGGGCGGTGCAGGACGCGCTGGACGGCCTGATGAAGGGGCGCACCACCATCGTCATCGCACACCGCCTGTCGACGATCGAAAACGCCGACCGCGTGCTGGCCATGGACGGCGGGCGCCTGGTCGAAGAAGGCACCCACGCGCAGCTGCTGGCAGCCGGTGGCCTGTATGCACGGCTGCATGCGATGCAGTTCAAGACCTGAAGGAGACACCCCATGAGCACCCAGAGCCACTCCCCCGGCAAACCCATCTCGCGCTACCCGGTGCCTGAACTGAAGGACCTGCCCGAGGACCTGCGCACGCGCATCCTGGAGGTGCAGCAGAAGGCCGGCTTCGTGCCCAACGTCTTTCTGGCGCTGGCCCACCGGCCAGCCGAGTGGCGCGCCTTCATGGCCTACCACGACGCGCTGCTGCTGAAGGACACCGGCTCGCTGAGCAAGGGCGAGCGCGAGATGATCATCGTGGCCACCTCTGCCGCCAACCAGTGCCTGTACTGCGTGGTGGCGCACGGTGCCATCCTGCGCATCTACGAAAAACAGCCGCTGGTGGCCGACCAGATAGCCGTCAACCACCACAAGGCCGACATCACGCCCAAACAGCGCGCGATGCTGGACTTTGCGATGAAGGTCTGCACCGCGTCACACACCGTCGAAGACAGCGACTTCGCTGCGCTGCATGCCTTTGGCTTCAGCGACGAAGACATCTGGGACATCGGCGCCATCACCGCCTTTTTCGGCCTGAGCAACCGCATGGCCAACCTGACCGGCATGCGGCCCAACGACGAGTTTTTCCTGATGGGTCGGGTCCCGAAAGTCAAGGTCTGAGGCCCTGATGGCCGGCACATCCACAACAAGAACGGAGACACACCCATGCAAAGACTGACCTTGGCCTGTGCCGGCATCGCGGCCACCGTGCTGCTGGCCGCCTGCGCTTCCACACCCCCCGGCCCGCAGGCCCAGGCCGTGACCATCGTGCGCACGGCCCACGGCGTGCCGCACATCAGCGCACCCGACATGCACACGCTGGCCTACGGCGTGGCCTATGCCCACGCGCAGGACAACGTCTGCCAGACCGCGCAGCAGCTGGTCACCGTGCGCGGCGAACGTGCACGCACCTTTGGTGCCGCCGGGACCTCGCTGCTGGGCCGCGGCATGGTGCCCAACGAGCAGATCGACTTTTTCATGGCCGCGCACATGGACGACACGGCCCTGCAGCGCAACTGGGCCACCGCCAGCGCCGACGCCCAGGCCATGATGGCCGGCTACGTGGCCGGCTACAACCGCTTCCTGGCCGACCACCGCAACACGCTGCCGGCGGCCTGCAAGGGCCAGACCTGGGTGACGCCGATGTCGCTGGCCGACATGCGCCGCCTGAGCGAGATGACCAGCGTGCTGGCCAGCAGCGCCGCGCTGGCCGAAGCCGTGGTGGCCGCGCAGCCACCTGCAGCAAAGGCAGCTGCCGCAGCGAATCCGGCCCCCGTCGAACTGGCCACGGCGGCGCGCGACCTGGGCCTGATCGACCCGCCGCTGGGCAGCAACGCCTGGGCCTTCGGCAAGGAAACCACCGGCACCGGGCGCGGACTGCTGCTGGGCAATCCGCACTTCCCGTGGGCCGGTGTGAACCGCTTCTGGCAGATGCACCTGACCATTCCCGGCCGCTTCGACGTCATGGGTGCAGGCATCGGCCACGGCGCGGTGGTGCAGATCGGCTTCAACAAGGACGTGGCCTGGTCGCACACCGTGTCCACCGGCAAACGCTTCACCGTGCACGAGCTGAAACTGGTGCCCGGCGACCCCACCAGCTACCTGGTGGACGGCCAGCCGCAGAAGATGCAGCCGCGCACGCTGCAAATCGAGAGCCGTGCCGCCGACGGCAGCATCAGCACCAAGACCCGCACCGTGTGGTCCACACGCTGGGGCCCGGTGATCACCGTGCCGCGCCTGGGCCTGGGGTGGACCGCCACGCTGGCCTACGCGCTGCAGGATGCCAATGCCGGCAATACCCGCAGCGTCGACAGCTGGCTGGCCTTCGCCACGGCCGGCAACGTGCGTGAACTGCACGCGGCCCACCGCAACCTGGGCGTGCCATGGGTCAACACCATCGCCGCCGACCGCCACGGCAACGCCATGTACACCGACGTGAGCGTGGTGCCCGACGTCGACGCGGCCCAGCTTGCTGCGTGCGCGCCGAGCCCGCGCGCCGCCGGGCTGCGCGGGCCGGCCGGCATCGTGGTGCTGGACGGCAGCAAGAGCAACTGCGGCTGGAAACGCGACAGCAGCTCGCCAGTGGCCGGCCTGACCCCGATCGAACGCATGCCGCTGGCCATCCGCAGCGACTGGGTGCACAACAGCAACGACAGCTTCTTCTACAGCCACCCCGAGCAGCGTTTCGACGGCATCTCGCCGATGGTGGGCGACGACATCCTGCGCCGGCCCCGCACACGTTCGGGCCTGATCGAGGTGCCCGAGCTGGTGGCCCGTGGCCCGGTCACGCCGCAAGCCGTGCAGGCGCAGCTGTTTGCCAACCGCAACCTGCTGGCCCGGGTGGTGCTGCCCGACCTGCTGGCCGCCTGCGCCATTGGCGCACCCAGTGCGGAAACCCGCGACGGCTGCACCGCGCTGCGCGGCTGGGACCGCCACAACAACGTCGATTCACGCGGCGCCCACCTGTTCCGCGAGTTCTGGCAGGCCGCCAGCGCCGTGCCCGGTGTCTACCGCGTGCCCTACGACAAGGCCCAGCCGGTGGCCACACCGGCCGGGCTGAAGATGGACGACGCGGCCGTGGCCACCAAGGTGTGGGAAGCGCTGGCCAAGGCCGTGCAGCAGGTGCGCACCGCCGGATTTGCGCTGGACGCACCGCTGGGCACGGTGCAGCGCCCGTTGATCACCGACGAACGCATCGCCGTGCACGGCGGCGAGGACTTCGAAGGTGTGCTCAACAACGTTGGCAGCCAGTTCACACGCGGCATTTCGCCACAGGGCTTTCGCATCGACTACGGCACCAGCTACGTGCAGACCGTGACCTTCGACGAACGCGGCCCGGTGGCGCAGGCCATCCTGACCTACGGCCAGAGCACCGACCCGGCTTCACCGCATGCCACCGACCAGCTGAAGCTGTTTTCAGCCAAGCAGTGGCCACAGCTGCCCTTCCACGCCGAAGACGTGGCGCGGCAGCGGGTGGGTGAGGTGCTGCGGCTGCTGGTGCGGCCTTAGGCGAAGGGCCTGGGCGGCATCAGGGCGCGCCCAGGTCGGGCCCGTGGATGATGGGCAGCCCGTTGGTCGATGCGATGAAGCTGTAGACCTTGCCGTCCAGCCCGAACATGATGATGCGGAAGCCGTTGCTCGAGATCTGACGCATCTTGGGCAGTGTCCCGACGGTGCCATCGCCGGCGCAGAAGCCGCCCGCAGCCGTGCGGCAGCTGAAGAGCACGGTTGCGTGGGTGGGCATCGGGAACAGCCGGGAGCCCCAGACAAACACCGTGCCGTCGCGCCGCAACACCGCGACGCCGCCTTGCGAGTCACCGGCCAGTTGCACGATGTCACTGAGCCCCGGCACCTGCTGCGGCGTGATCTTCGGCGTGCTGCTGCCATCGCCGAAATTGCTGTTGATGTTGCTGCCCCAACCCCACACGCTGCCGTCGGACTTGAGTGCAAAACTCATTCCGCCACCCGATGTGATGGCCGACACGGCGCTCAGTCCAGGGACCAGCGTTGGCACGCTGCGGCTGTCGAAAGCGCTTGCGCTTGTCGCGACCTGACCCCACTCGTACACGCGCCCCGAGGTGTCCAGGGCATAAGAAGACAACTGGCCGCTGGCCACGCTGACGATGTTGACCAGGCCCGGCACACGGCGAGGCGTCAGGTTCGCAGCCTGGTTGCTGACACTGCCCTTGAACTGCAGGACGTTGCAGCTGGCCAGGTCATGGGCAGGACTGGGACCCAGCCCGAGCGCGCCATACACATCGGCACCCCAGGTGTAGACAAAGCCCAGTTTGTCGCGGCCGATGCCGTGGTAGCTGCCACTGGACAGCGACGTGATGTCGGCCAAGCCGGGCACCGGCACAGGGCTGTCGAAGCGGCCGCTGGCGGTGCCCTCGCCCAGCTTGCCGCAGGTCGCTTCGCCCCAGGCCGACACGCTGCCATCGTTCTTGACGACAAACACCTGCGACGCCTGGCTGCGGACAAATCGCACGTCATCGACAAATGCGGACAGCAGCTGCGTGACCGACCCGTCGCGCAGGCAACGCTGGCCCGGCGCAGCCGTCACACGCTGCACATTGACCTTGCCATCGCGGACCAGCGCCACGTTGTCGCGTCGCTCCTCGCAGACTTCGGCAAAGGTGGGGCCGGCATCGGTGCTGCCTTCGGCGTAGTCGCTGATGCCAGGGCTCAAAGGCAGCGTGGATGCACTGCCAAACTGTTTGGACACCGACGCACCTGCGGCAGCCAATTCAAGGCCGTCGCGCGACACGTCGTAGTACACGGCCGCGGCCGATGCCGGCGTGCCGTCCAGCGCAAAGCCATTGATCGTGCCGTCGGTCAGGTCACGCGCCAACTGCTCGGTCAACTCGAGCGCCGGCACCGTGGCCGTGGGCAGGTAGCTGTTGGCCTTGCGCACCAGGCCACCCGTGACCACCGCAGCCAGGCCGTAGCGGCTGACGCTCAGCACGCTGGTGGCGCTGGTGTTGTCGATGGGCGTGGGCAGCGACTTCACCGACGGCACCTGCAGCTGCTGCGGCAGCAGGCGGTTGATTTCCAGCCGCACCTGTTCATTGGCCTGGCGGATCTGCGCGGCCGTCAGCGTGGCCACGCTGGCCCGGCTGAGCAGGGGCGACGTGCCCGCGCGCACCTGCGCCGGGTCGGCCACAAAGTGGTTGATGGCGTAGCGGTAGGCCGCTTCGGTCAGCGGCGACACCGCCAGGTTTTCGTCGATGCGGTCGACCAGCGCGTGCAGCACATGGCCGGGGCCAAAGGGCAGCAGCGTGTTCTTGCCTTCGTCGTAGTAGGTGGCGCCGGCCGCGCCTTCCAGCGTCAGCAAAAACGGCCCGGCGCCGGGCCCGGCCTTGATGCGCACCAGGCCCGTCACCGGGTGCGTGAGCGCGCTGCCCACCCGCGCACCATCGGCCACGCGGGTGACCGTCATGCGCGCGTTCAGCACCTTGCCCAGGCCACCGCCGCCGTCGGCGCCATCACCGTCGGCACCGCCATCGGTGCCGCCATCACCACCGCCGTGCAGCAGTTCCAGCCGGGTGGTGTCGGCACTCGTCACGACCTCGCCCCACACCGTGGTCAGCAGGGCACTTTCGCTGGTGACGCTGCCGGCGCTGTTGCTGACGCGCACACGCCAGCGGCTGCCGCTGTCGGCCATGGCCACCGGTGCACGTGCCAATGTCGCGCCGGTGGCGCCGCTGACCTGGGTCCAGCGCGTGCCGCCGTCGACGCTGGTTTCCCAGGTGTAGCTCAGCTCGGTTCCGGTGGCGGCGACGGCGGGGCTGAAGGCCTGGCCCACCACGCGGGTGGCGCCTTGGGGTTGGCTGGTGATGGTGGGCGCCGTGGTGACCGGCGGCGAAACCGGCGGTGCCGTGGGTGGTGAGGCCACGGGCGGCGTGCTGCCGCCACCGTCACCCCCGCCACCGCCGCCGCAGGCGGCCAGGGCCACCAGGCCCACCGCGGCCGCTGCCGATTGCAGCCGCCGCATCGGCTCCGTCCTCTTGTCCTTGTGCATCTTCAACTCCATCGTCTTGTCTTGTTCAGGGCCGCACCGGTGCCGGTGCCGGTGCCGGTGCCGGTGCAGGTGCAGGCGTGGGTCGGGCGACGCCGCTGGCACCCAGAACGGCCAGCAAAAAATCGGGCACGCCCGGCGGTGGCGCGATCAGCACCGGCGTCTGTTCGCCGTTGGTCAGGCTCTCCACTTCGCTGGACACAAACAGGCTCAGCGCCTGGAAGGTGACGCGCCCGCGTTTCATGAAGTCGGCGCCGCCGCGCAGGCCCGACACCACGGCCTTGGTGAAAGCGCCGTTGCCCCATTCGCTGTTCTCTTGCGATTCCTGCCGGCCGGTGCTGGAAGCAAAGACGATGACGCCGTTTTCTGGCGACGCCAGCTGGTTGCTGATGTGCGTCATGTCGCGGCTGAAACCGCTGCGCTTGCCGATGGCGTTGCCGGCGTGGCAGGTGTCGACAAACAGCACCGCACGCCCGCGCAGGCGCACCAGTGCGGCGCGGATCGCGTCTTCGTTCAAGGCGCTGCCGGCCACGTTGCGCGGTGCGGTGTCGTGCGACACGAAGTAGTAGCGGCCGTCGGGGTGGTTCAGCGCATGGCCGGCCAGGAACAGCATGCCGGTGTCGCCGGGGCCCACCGATGCACGCAGCCACTCCAGCCCGGCCACGATGGCCTGCGTGGTGGCGGCCTTTTCCGTCAGCACCCGGGCTTGTACCTGGCTGTAGGCACGGCCGTCCTGCGCGCCCAGCACCTCGGCAAAGTCGGTGGCGTCCTTGGCCGGCAATTCCAGCGCGCCGATCTCCTTGCTGGCGTAGCTGCCCACGCCGACGGCCAGCACGAACAACTTCGACCGCTGCACCTGCTTGGGCTCGGGCGGCGCTTCGCGCTTCAGCACGAAGGTCAGCGGGTCGGAATAACCGTGGGCGTTGGCCGCCACCACGTGCACCACCGATTCACCCTCTTCGGCCGGGATGCGGATGAAACCACCGGTCTTGCCGTCGGCCGTGAGGGGCAGCCGCTGTTCCAGGATGTCCTGCAGCACACCGTCGCGGCGCACCAGCAGCGAGGTCAGTTCTTCGCCCGGCCGCAGCACCACGCCGAACTCCAGACCCACCGTGGCCGACCGCGTGCGCACCGTGCGGGGCTGTTTGTAGACCAGCGTCGGCGGCAACCGCTGGGCGATGTCCAGCGCGGCCTGGGCCGGCAGTTCGGGCAGGGCCACCACCGGCGGCAACTGCGCCACGCCGGGCAAGGGCTCTGCAGCGCTTGCCGCGTTGGCCCGTGCCAGGTCCGCAGCACGCGACCGATCGGCCTGAGCCAGTGCCGTGGCCGGGTCGGCCGCGAAGAGCAGGCGGTCAATGACATCGGGCCGCAGCAGGCGCTGGCGAAAGCGGCCGATGGAAAAAAATTCGCTGCCGGCACCGGTGGCGCTGTTCACGTGCCAGCCGATCAGTTGCTCGGCACCTTCGCTGGCGTCGTAGTGGCCCAGCGGCGACCACAGCACCCACTGCCCGTCCCCGCTGGCAAAGAAGCTAAGCAGCAGCAGGCCGTCGGCGGCGCGGTACCAGCGCAGCGTGCTGTCGGCCAATGCGGCCACCAGCAGCTGGCCGTCGGCCGAACTGTGCACCGCGCGCACCTCGGCGCCGGGCTGCACCGTCCAGACGATGCGGCCGCCGGGCGCCACGCGCATCAGGCGGTGGCCGGTGCCCCAGGCCAGGTCGTCGCTGCCACCGATGCCGGCGGCAGCACGCGAGATTTCGCCCACCGCCAGCTTCTGCGCCAGGCCCTGCAGCGTGGGCCGCGAGGTCGGCGCACTTTCCCAGTCGCGGCTGTTGGCAAAGGCGCCCGGCCGCTCAGGTGCACGAACGGCGGGCAGAGCGCCGCGCCGCAGCAGCCGATCAAGCACGGCGAAGGACCGTGGACCCTGGCTCGACGGTGTCTGCCACTGCACCAGAAGGCCGTCGGCAGACAGCCACAGCCGGTCGGCCCGGCGCACGTAGTCGGCCGCGCGGGCCGCCACCGGCTGCGCGCCTTGCGCCTGCACCGGGCCCCAGCTGGCGTCGAAGCTGCCAAAGGCCCACTGATCGGCCGACATCGCCACGAGGTCGGTGACGGCGTCCGAGGCCAGGTCTTGGTCGGCCAACACACGCCCGCTGCCGGCGTCGTAGCTGACCACAAAACCGCGCACGGACTCGATGGCCTCGCGGCCTGCCAGACGCGGGTCGGACCGCACACCGCCCACCGCCACGGCCGTGCCGGCACCGTTCCAGGCCACCGCCTGGGTGCGGCCGTTCAGCGGCCTGCGTGGGCGCCAGGTGGCCTGCCAGGCGCCGCTGCCGGCGGCCAGCACGTCGACCCAGCCGTTGCGGTCGCGCGCAAAGTGCACCAGCGCCAGCCGCTGACCGTCAGGCGAAAACGCCACGGCCACGGGTTCGCCGCCGGGTGCGGACAGCCGCCGTGGCGAGCCCAGCTCGCCTGCCGGGCCCAGGTCCGCCAGGTGCAGGAAGCCGGCGGTGTCGGTGGCCACCAGTCGACCCTGGGCCGACAGGTCCAGGCCGTAGACATCGCCCGCCATCACCAGCGAGCCGCCGGCTTCGCCGTCCAGTGAAAACACCCGCACGGCACCCGGTGCAGCAAAGGCCACGGCCAGCCAGCGGCCGTCAGCTGACCAGACCAGGCGCTTGACTTCACCCGGGCCGGCATCAAAGGCCCGCACCCATTCGGCAGTCAGTGGATTGAACAGGTGGATGCGTGCCGCAGCAGACCCCAGCGGCGTGCCGGCCAGCGCCAGCAGCGGCAACCGGGGATGAAAAGCCACGCCGTACAGGCGGCCGTCGGCGCCGTCACCCAAGGGCGGCCGCAGCGTGTGCAGCAGGGCCTGCGTGTCCCTTTGCCACACACGGACGGTCTTGTCGTCGGAAGCGGTGGCCACCAGCGACTGGTCGGCACTCACGGCCACGCGCCGCACCGGCCCCCAGTGGGCACCCGGATCGAGCCGCAGCACCGGCGAAGCGGGTGGCTGGGCTGCCTGGCCGATGCCAGGCCCGCCGACCGTCAGCGCCAGCAGCAGCAGCCCGACACACCAGCCCCAGCACGGGCCCGCCCGCGCACCTGCACGGCAAGCGCTTGCACCCCAGAAGGACCTTGTCGAAGCCACTTGCACGCTCTGTTGACCGGCGCGCGCAACTGCAGGGCGCCCCGCTTTCCGACCGACGAACAAGAACAGCTTCGACGGCCCCCGTCGAGGAGCCGATGCGCCGGGCCCTGGCACCCGGCAGCGGTCAAGGGACGCGCCGACACGGGGACAACCGGGGACCATAGGTGCTGCACGCCAGGCTGGCTTCGCCCTTCTTGATGAAGCGCGGCGGTCCAGGATCGCGTACCTGCCACGTGGATGTTAGCCGCGCGCGCAGGGTCGGCACCGGCCCGTGCACCCCGCAGTCAGGTGGACCGGGCACGAAAAAGAGGCCCGGCATCGCTGCCAGGCCCCTGCCACTTTCAAGCGCTCACTGCGTTTGCGACTGCTGCAGCGCGCGGATGCGGTCTTCCATCGGCGGGTGGGTGGAAAACAGCGCCATCAGGCCGCTGGGCCGGGAACTGATGCCCATCGTGGCCACGCTCTTGGGCAGTTCGCCGGGGTCCATGCCGCCCAGTCGAGCCAGCGCGTTGATCATGGGCTGCTTGCGGCCCATCAGCGCAGCCGCGCCGGCGTCTGCACGGTATTCACGCTGACGCGAGAACCAGGCCACGACGATGGCCGCCAGCACACCCAGCACGATGTCCAGCACGATGGTCGTCACGTAGTAGCCGATGCCGGCCCCTTCGCGGTCGTTTTTCAGGATCACCTTGTCGACGAAATAACCGATCACCCGCGACAGGAAGACCACGAAAGTGTTCATCACACCCTGGATCAGCGCCATCGTCACCATGTCGCCGTTGGCCACGTGGGCCACTTCGTGGCCGATGACGGCCTCGACTTCTTCGCGGTTCATGGTGTGCAGCAAGCCGGTGCTCACCGCCACCAGCGACGAGTTCTTGAAGGCGCCGGTGGCAAAGGCATTCGGCTCGCCTTCGAAGATGGCCACCTCGGGCATGCCGATGCCGGCCTTCTTGGCAAAACCCTCGACGGTGCCGACGATCCAGCGGTGCGTGGGGTCGGTGCTGTCGTTGATGATCTTGGCGCCCGTGCTCCATTTGGCCACCATCTTGCTCATCAGCAAGGAGATGATGGCGCCGCCAAAGCCGATGAGCGCGGCAAAAGCCAGCAACATGCCCAGGTTCAGGCCGTTGGCCGTGAGGAAACGGTTGACGCCCAGCAAACTGGCGGCAACGCCCAGCACCAGCATGACAGCCAGGTTGGTGACGACAAACAGCAGAATGCGTTTCATGGCGATGGCGGCCTCCAATGCCGCAGGGTGAATCCAGACAGACGGGATGTTAGGGCCGGGCGCGGCTTTTCAAGCAAACCCGCCGGGCCTGAGGGCTTGTGCTTCAGCTTGCGCCGGCTTCAGCGCCGCAGGCGCACCTGGGTGGGCTTGTCGGCCGGCACCAGGTCGAAGTGGTCACCCAACTGCGCGAACAGCTTCAGCGACGAGCTGTTTTTCCCCAGCAACTGCGCCTCGCGCAGGCGCTGCACGGCCACGTTCAAGGCCAGGCCCTTGCCGGCGGCCAGTTCGGGCAGGCAGTCCAGCACGGCCTGCACCGAGGCCCCGCGCTTGCCGTCGCGATCGGCCTCGCGGTTGGCCTGGCGGTTGCCATCTCGGTTGCCATCTCGGCCGCTGCCGCGCACTGGGCGCTGCGCCGCGGGCGCGGGCGCCTGTGCCGCTGGCGCCACCGGCGTGGCATCGACCTCCGGTGCTGCCCTTGCCTCTGACGCCACTTCAGCCTTGACGGCAACCGATTTCCGAGCGGCCGTCTTGCGCGGCGCCGCCTTGGTCGCTGCCGGCTTGGCGGCGGTTTTGCTTGCCACCTTTTTCGCCGGCGCGGCCTTCTTGGCCGCTGCCGATGTTGTCTTCGTGGCGGCCGAAGCTGCCGTCTTGCGCGTGGTCTTGCGCGCTGTCTTGCGTGCCGGCTTGTCGGCGTCGGCAGCGCGGGCAGGCGACTTGTGGTGTTCGAGTACCGTGTAGTCGTCGTAGACGTCCTGCGTCTCTTCGCCCACCTTGCCCGCCTGGCCGATGCCCCGCACGACACAACCCTTTTCGCGCAGCCGGTGCACCAGCGGCGCAAAGTCGCTGTCTGACGACGCGATCACCACAACGTCGGGTCGCTCGGCCAGCACCAGGTCGATGGCGTCGACGGCCATCGCGATGTCGGTGCTGTTCTTGCCCGCCGCCAGGTTGACCATGGGCTTGATGCCCAGGCGCTTGAACGCGGCCTGGTTGGTCACCGCACTTTCTGCCGTGCAGTAGGCCCGGCGCACGTGCAGGCCGCCGTGCTGGTTGAGCAGCAGGCGCACGGCCTGTTCCATCACATCGAGCGACAGGTTGTCGGCATCGATGAGCAACATCACACGGTCTTGGCTCATGCAGGGGACTCCAGCGCGATGAATTCGCGCAACAAGGACAGGGTTCGTTCGGGTGCGTCGGCCACCAGCCCGTGGCCGGCGCCTTCGAACTCTTCATAGCGCAAGAGATGCGGCGGCAGCAGCGCCGCGATGTCGCGCTGGTTTTCGACCGGCAGCATCGGGTCCAGCGTGCCGCCCATCAGCAGCACCGGGCAGCGGATGCGGTGCAGTGCCGGCCGCAGGTCGAAGTGACTGCCTTCGCCATCGGCGCGGCTGAACCAGCGCGTGGCCTCGGCGTTGCGCACACTGCGCAGCAGCGCCTGCGGATCGTCGGCGCTGCGGTTGTACTGCGGCACGCAGATGCGCAGCCAGTCGTCCAGCACCTCGCGGCTGGTGTCACCGTCGATCAGCCGGCGGCGTGCCAACGCACCGGCAGCAGGTCCGCCGAGCTCTTCGAACAGTTCGACCCGGCGCTGGGTGTGTGCACCACCCCGCGCCGCCGTGTTCATCAACACCAGCTTGCCGGCATGACCCGGGTGGCGCGTGGCATAGGACAGCGCCACCATGCCCCCGAAGCTGGCACCCAGCACGATGGGTTTTTCGATGCCCAGCGCATCGCACAAGCCCCGCACGTCGTCGCCCCACTGTGCCAGCGTCCACAGGTCCTGCGGGCCGTGTTCGCTGCGGCCGTTGCCGCGGTGGTCGTAGAAAACCAGCTGCGCCACGTCGGCCAGCGGCGACATCTGCGGGCGGTAATGCGAGTGGTCGGCACCCGGCCCGCCATGCAGCAGCACCACGGTGGGTCGCTGGCGCATCTGCGCGCCATCAGTCACCAGGCCGGCGCCTTCGACGTCGAAGAACAGGCGCACGCCGTTGACGAGCACGTGCATGCCGCTCAAGCCAAACGCCAGTTCAGCGTCTCGCCCGCCCGCAGCGGTTTGATCAGCGCATCGCCAAAGGGCAAGGTGTCGGGCAAGGTCCAGGGCTCACGGCGCAAGGTCACGGTGCCTTCGTTGGCCGGCAGGCCGTAAAAGGCCGGGCCATGTTCGCTGGCAAAACCGGCCAGCTTGTCCAGCGCACCGGCGGCTTCGAAGGCCTCGGCATACAGCTCCAGTGCCGCGGGCGCGGTGTAACAACCGGCGCCGCAGACACTCTGTTCCTTCAGCGCCGCCGCGTGCGGCGCACTGTCCGTGCCCAGAAAGAAGCGATCACTGCCCGACGTGGCCGCGTGCACCAGCGCCAGGCGGTGCTGTTCCTTCTTCAGCACCGGCAGGCAGTAGTAGTGCGGGCGCAGGCCGCCGATGAACAGCGCATTGCGGTTGTAGAGCAGGTGGTGGGCCGTGATCGTGGCCGCGGTGAAGGCACCCGCTTCGGCCACGTACTGCGCGGCGTCGGCGGTGGTGATGTGTTCGAACACCACCTTCAGTTCGGGGAAGTCACGGCGCAGCGGCTGCATCACGCGGTCGATGAAAACGGCCTCGCGGTCGAAGATGTCGACCTCGGGGTCGGTCACTTCGCCATGCACCAGCAGCAGCAGGCCTTCGCGCTGCATGGCTTCGAGCGTGGGGTAGCACTTGCGGATGTCGGTGACACCAGCGTCGCTGTTGGTGGTGGCGCCGGCAGGGTAGAGCTTCAGCGCCACGACACCGGCATCTCGCGCGCGGCGGATCTCGTCGGGCGGGGTGTTGTCGGTCAGGTACAGCGTCATCAGCGGCTGGAAGTCGCTGCCGGCGCCGTGGCTGGGCCGCGCCGCCAGGATGCGGTCCCGGTAGGCCAGCGCCGCGGCGGCCGTGGTGACCGGTGGCCGCAGGTTGGGCATCACGATGGCCCGCGCAAACTGCGCCGCGGTGGCCGGCAACACGGCCGCGAGTGCCGCGCCGTCGCGCAGGTGCAGGTGCCAGTCGTCGGGGCGGCGGATCGTCAGGGACTGCGGTGTCGCTAGGGTCGGGCTCATGCCCTGGATTGTGGCCTGCGCGCAGGCCGGCGGAGCAGCCCTGTCAGTGCTGAAGGATCTTCGACAGGAACTCGCGTGCCCGCAGCGTGCGTGCCTCGGGGCTGCCGAAGAAGTCTTCCTTCTTGCAGTCTTCGACGATCCTGCCGGCGTCCATGAAGATCACGCGGTGGCTCACCTTGCGCGCAAAGCCCATCTCGTGCGTGACCACCATCATCGTCATGCCTTCGTTGGCCAGTTGCACCATCACGTCCAGCACCTCGCCCACCATTTCCGGGTCCAGCGCCGAGGTGGGTTCGTCGAACAGCATCACGATGGGGTCCATGCTCAGCGCACGCGCGATGGCCACCCGCTGCTGCTGGCCACCCGACAGCTGGCCCGGGAACTTGTCCTTGTGGGCCATCAGGCCCACGCGGTCGAGCATCTTCAGGCCACGCGCGCCGGCGTCGGCGCTGTTGCGGCCCAGCACCTTGATCTGCGCCAACGTCAGGTTTTCGGTCACCGACAGGTGCGGGAACAGCTCGAAGTGCTGGAACACCATGCCCACGCGGCTGCGCAGCTTGGGCAGGTCGGTCTGGGGGTCGGTGATGCTGACGCCGTCGACCGTGATGTCGCCCTTCTGGATGGGTTCCAGCGCATTGACGGTTTTGATCAAGGTGCTCTTGCCGCTGCCCGAAGGGCCGCAGACCACCACCACTTCACCCTTCTGGATGGACGTGGTGCAGTCGGTCAGCACCTGAAAGCTGCCATACCACTTGCTGACACCCTTGATATCGATCATGTTGTGCCGCTCACTTCTTCAGGTAGTCCTCGGCTGGCCGGTCGTTGGGCTTGGCCCAGGCAGCCTTGGTGGCGTCACTCAGCGGCAGGCCGACACGGGTGTTGCCGGGCGGAATGGGCTGCAGGAACCACTTGTCGTAGGCCTTGGCCATCTCGCCCGACTTGATCATCGCCACGATGCTCTCGTCCACCAGCTTCTTGAAGGCCGGGTCGTCCTTGCGCATCATGATGGCGATGGGTTCGACCGACAGCGCCTCGCCGACGATGCGGTAGTCACCCGGCGACTTGCTCTTGGCGATGTTGCCGGCCAGGATCTGCCCGTCCATCACGAAGGCGTCGGCGCGGCCGGTTTCCAGCAGCAGGAAGCTGTCGGCGTGGTCCTTGCCGTAGACCTCTTTGAAGTCGACACCCGCCGCACGTTCATGTTTGCGCAGCAGTTGCACCGACGTGGTGCCGGTGGTCGTCGCCACATTCCTGCCACTGAGCTGCCCGATGCCCCTGATGCCCGACTTGGCCTTCACCGCGATGCGCACTTCTTCCACGTAGGTGGTGACGGCAAAAGCCACGTCCTTGCGGCGCGCGGTGCTGTTGGTGGTGCTGCCGCACTCGATGTCGACGGCGCCGTTCTGCACCAGCGGGATGCGGTTCTGCGAAGTCACGGCCTGGTACTTGATGTCCAGCTTGGGCAGGCCCAGGTGCTTTTGCACGTCGGCCAGCACCCGTGTGCAGACCTCAACGTGAAAGCCCGCGTACTTGCCGTCGCCCAGTGTGTAGGACAGGGCGCCGGAAGACTCGCGCACGCCCATCGTGGCGGCCTGGTTTTCCTTGATCTTGGCCAGGGTGCCGGACTGGGCCGACACCGCACCGGCGGCCAGCAGGGCCAGCGCGGCCGCAGTGAACCGGAACGTGTTCATCGATGCTCCTCCAGGATCAGACTTGTGGATGTGCGCCGCGGTTTTCAGGCTTGGCCCTGTTGGCCCAGGTGGTCCCACAGCGCCTGCACCGCGGGTTTGGCGTGGCGGGCCACTTCGGGCCGTTCCCGGTAGATGCGCACTTCCATGGTCAGCTCCAGCCGTTCACTGGTCGAGGCCGACACCAGCCGTCGGGCCTTCAGTTCCTTGCGCACGCTGCTGTGGGGCAGGAAAGCCAGGCCGTGGCCTTCCAAGGCCATCGCCTTCAGCCCTTCGGCCATGTCGGTTTCGTAGATGGGGTCCAGGTGCAGCGGCTCGCCGGCCTGCTTCAGGATGACCTCGACCAGGCGCGCCATGTAGGCACCCGAGGCATAACTCAGGAAAGGCACGCGGCCGCCCGGCCGGCCGGGCAGTTGAAAAAGCGCCTGGCCGTCGCTGCCGGCCTTGGCGTAGGGGGCCAGCGTTTCGCTGGACAGCGGCAGCATCTCGTAGCGTTCGGCCGACAGCGGCAGCGGCTGGCTCGGGTGGTGGTAGGCAATCAGCAGGTCGCAGCCACCTTCGGTCAGGCGCATCACCGCGTCGTGCACGTTCAGTGCCGTCAGCCGGGTCTTGATGGCGCCGAAGTGCTGCCGCACGTGCATCAGCCAGTGCGGAAAAAAAGTGAAGGCCAGCGTATGCGGCACGGCGAACTCGATCATGTCCAGCCCGGCCGCCTGGTGGCCGCGCATCATGTTGCGCGTGGCCTGCAGGTTGTCCAGCATGTCCAGCGCCTGCGCGTGCAGGGTTTCGCCGGCGGCCGTCAGGCGCGTGGGGTAGGAAGAGCGGTCCACCAGGTCGATGCCGGCCCAGGCTTCCAGCGCCTGGATGCGGCGCGAAAACGCTGGCTGGGTGACGTGCCGCAGCTGTGCCGAGCGCGAAAAACTGCGTGTCTCGGCCAGGCTCACGAAGTCTTCCAGCCACTTGGTTTCCATGGCGGTGCAGTGTATCGGCGGCTCTGAAGCCAAATTCCTGGGGCCCGCCCTAGGCCTGGCGCTGGCGGTGGTGCACAAGCTGTCGCCAGGCGCACACACCTTCACATCTGAACGCACACCCGGTCACGCTGCCACGAACACTTCCGTGCTTTTGCCGACTAGCATCTGCGTCATCCCCCAGCCCTGGAGCCCGCATGAGCCGCTTGCCGCAGATCCTGATCACCCTTGTCGTGTTGTGCGGCCTTGCCGCGCCGGCCCTGGCGGCCAGTTCGGCGTCATCGGCGTCGTCCGACGGTTCTTCCACCTCGGTGGGCAGTTCGTCCACGTCGCTGGAAACGTCCAGCGACAGTTCTTCCAAGGCCGACAAGGTGGCCGAAGGTGACTACCGCATCACCGAGATGGCCGCGGCCGACACCCAGCCCGGCAAGCTGCGTGTGAAGTTGCAGCCGGTGGACGGCAAGGGCGCCGATTTCGTGCTGGTGCTGCCGCAGGAAGCCGCGCAGCAGGGCCGCCTGGCCACCGGCGCCGTGGTGACGGCGCAGAAACACGCCTACGGCCTGCAGTTTGCGGCCGGCGCACCACGTGAAGCCTTTTTCCTGGTGCTGCACGACGAGTGGTACCGCGAGCTGCAGACACGCGTCGTCACGTTGTAGACACCGCCATGGGCCACGCAGCGCGGGCGCTGGCTGCGGCGGCGCTGCTGGTCTGCGCCACCAGCGCCGCACAAGCCACGTCGCTGCAGTACTGCGACGCCACCCCCAGCCTCAGCGCCGCCCAGCAAGACCGCCTGCTGCGCGTCAGCGCGGTCATCAAGGAAGAGCTCGACCGTTCGGGCGTGGGTGCGGCGCTGGTCGCGCGCTCGGGCCTGAACCTGGGTTTTTTCGGCCACCGCTATTCCCACGCCGGCATTGGCCTGCGCCACAGCCCGGCCAGCCCCTGGGCGGTACGGCAGCTGTACTTTTCCTGCGACGAAAAACAGCCGCGCATCTTCGACCAGGGCATGCCGGCTTTCCTGATGGGCACCGACGACCCGGCGCTGGGCTACATCTCGGTGCTGCTGCTGCCGCTGCAGGCCAGCGCACAGATCGAAAGCGTGGCGCTGGACAGCCGCCAGGCGCTGCAGCTGCTGGGCGCCAACTACAGCGCCAATGCGCACGCCTTCAGCGCCCGTTACCAGAACTGCAACCAATGGCTCGTCGAGCTGCTGGCCGTGGCCTGGGGTGCACATGCCGAGACTTTTGCGCCGGCGGCGGCCCTGGCCGACGACCTGCCACCCAGCGCGCCCCGCGATGCCGCCCAAAGCTGGCTCAAGGACGCGGGCTACGAACCCACGGTGTTTGCACTCGGCTGGCGCCCGGTCCTGTGGCTGACGGCCTTCAGCCCCTTCCTGAACCGCGACGACCACCCCGAGGCTGACCTGGCGCAAGCACAGTTCCGCGTCAGCATGCCGGTGGCCATCGAACACTTCGTGCGCCAGCGTGTGCCTGAAGCGACGCGGATCGAGATCTGCCACACCGACAAGCACGTGGTCGTGCGGCGCGGCTGGGAATCGATTGCCGATGGCTGCGTGGCGAAAGCCGAAGACCGCGTGATCGAGCTGAACTGAGCGGGTGAAAGCCCGCCCGGGCCTATTCCTGGCCGCTTTGCTGCAGCCGCCACATCTGCGCATAACGCCCGTTGCGCGCCAGCAGTTCGGCGTGCGGGCCCTTTTCCACCACGCGCCCGGCTTCCAGCACGACGATTTCGTGCGCGTCCACCACCGTGCTCAGGCGGTGTGCGATGACCAGCGCGGTCTTGCCCTGGCTCACCGCCCGCAGTTCAGCCTGGATGGCGCGTTCGTTGGCGCTGTCCAGCGCCGACGTGGCTTCGTCGAAGATCAGCACCGGCGGGTTTTTCAGCAACGTGCGCGCGATGGCCACACGCTGCTTTTCACCGCCGCTGAGCTTCAGCCCGCGTTCACCCACCATCGTGTCGTAACCCTTGGGCGTGGCGCTGATGAAGTTGTGGATGTGCGCCGCCTGCGCCGCCGCTTCCACGTCGGCCCGGGTGGCGCCGGGGCGGCCGTAGGCGATGTTGTATTCCACCGTGTCGTTGAAGAGCACGGTGTCCTGCGGCACGATGCCGATGGCCTGGCGCAGGCTGCCCTGCGTGACCTGGCGGATGTCCTGGCCGTCGATGGTGATGCGGCCACCGCCGGTGTCCACGTCGTAGAAACGGTACAGCAGCCGCGCCAGCGTGCTCTTGCCGGCGCCCGACGGGCCCACCACGGCCACCGTCTTGCCAGCCGGTATCTCGAAGCTCAGGTCATGCAGGATCGGCCGGGCCGGGTCGTAGGCAAAGCTGACGTTTTCGAATCGCACCACGCCTTCGCTCACCTGCAGCGGCAAAGCGCCGGGCACGTCGTCCACCTCGCGGTGTTTTTCCATCAGCGCGAACATCTTGTCGCTTGATCTCGCGGTACATCACGCCCAGGAAGTTGAGCGGGATGTAGAGCTGGATCATGAAGGCGTTGACCATCACCAGGTCACCCAGCGTCAGGCGCCCTTCCACCACACCCTGCGTGGCGCGCCACAACATGGCGATCAGCGCCGCGGCGATGATCAGCTGCTGGCCGGTGTTCAAGAGGCTCAGCGTGCTCTGGCTCTTCAGCGCGGCGCGGCGCAGCTTTTCCAGGTTTTCGTCGTAGCGCCTGGCTTCGAAGTCTTCGTTGTTGAAGTACTTGACGGTTTCGTAGTTCAACAGCGAATCGATGGCCCGGGTGTGGGCCGTGCTGTCGAGTTCGTTCATCTGCTTGCGAAACTGCGTGCGCCACTCGGTCACCGTGATGGTGAAGGTGACGTACAGCACCAGCGCGGCCAGTGTGATCCAGGCAAAGGCGGCGTCGAACTTCACCGCCAGCAGCGTCAGCACCATCGCCACTTCCACCAGCGTCGGAAAGATGCTGTAAAGCGAATAGCTGATCAGCGAATGCACCGCGCGGGTGCCGCGTTCGATGTCGCGCGTCATGCCGCCGGTCTGGCGTTCCAGGTGGAACCGCAGGCTTAAAGCGTGCAGGTGGCGGAACACCTGAAGGCTGATGCTGCGCGCCGTGCCCTCGGTGGCCTTGGCAAAGATCAGCTCGCGCAGTTCGGTGAACAGCGAGGTGCTCAGCCGCAGCAGGCCGTAGGCCACCAGCAGGCCCACCGGCACCACCAGCACCGCCGCCGGGTCGCCGGGTTTGATGGACAGCGAGTCGATCAGGTACTTCAGCAGCACCGGGACCGACACGTTGGCGGCCTTGGCGGCGAGCAGAAAACCCAGCGCGATGCCCACGCGCCAGCGGTAACGCCACAGGTAAGGCAACAGTTTGGCCAGCGTGCCCCAGTCGGAGCGCGGTGCGGCGGGCGTCGGGGACGATTCGGGGGCGGATACAGTGGCGAGCGAGCGCATGCACCGATTGTCGCCCTCGCCGCCTTTTCATGCCCCGGGCCCCGTGCCCCGACCAGGACGCCCCATGCCAGACCACCCGCAGTCCGCTTCCAGCGCAGCCACCGACACCACGCCGCAGATGGCCCCCATCAGCCTGAGCGACGGTTCGCAGCTGGTGCTGCGTGTGATTCCGCTGCCCGGCGACGTCAACGCCAACGGCGACATCTTCGGCGGCTGGATCATGGCCCAGGTGGACCTGGCCGGCGCCGTGCTGCCGTCGCGCATCGCCAAGGGCCGCATCGCCACCGTGGCGGTGAACCAGTTTGTCTTCAAGCAGCCGGTGAGCCTGGGCGACCTGCTCAGCTTCTACGCCCGTGTCACCCGCATCGGCAACACCAGCGTCAGCGTGCACGTGCAGGTCTACGCCGAACGCAACCCGGCCAATCTGCAGGTGGTGAAGGTGACCGAAGCCGACCTGACCTACGTGGCTATCGACGGCAAGGGCCAGCCGCGCCCCTTGCCACGCGGCTGAAAACAGCCGACGCTCGCGAACCACCGGCCGCCGCCCGAAGGAGCCCTGCCATGAGCCACGTCTTCCACCGCCACCTGCGACAGAGCTACCCCATCGCCGTGGCCGGCGACGGCCCCTACCTGGTCGACGACAGCGGCCGGCGTTACCTGGACGGGTCGGGCGGCGCCGCGGTGTCCTGCCTGGGCCACGGCCACCCGGCCATCGTGGCCGCGGTGCGTGAACAGGTGGCGACGCTGGAATACGCGCACACCTCCTTCATGAGCAGCCGGCCGGCCGAAGCGCTGGCCGACGACCTGGTGCAGCACGCACCCGCCGGCCTGTCCAGCGTCTACTTCGTCAGCGGCGGCAGCGAAGGTGTCGAAGCGGCGCTGAAGATGGCCGTTCAGTACCACAGCGAATGTGGCCGCCCCGGCAAGAACCGCATCATCGCGCGCTGGCAGAGTTACCACGGCAACACCCTGGGTGCACTGTCGGCCGGCGGCAACCGCTGGCGGCGTGCGCAGTTTCCTTCACTGCTGCTGGAGCAGATCACGCACATTGAAGAATGCGCGCCCTACCGCGGACAGCGCGTGGGCGAAACACCCGAGCAGCATGGCCTGCGCATGGCCGACCTGCTGGAAGCCGAGATCCAGCGCCTGGGCCCCGACAGCGTGGCCGCCTTCATCGCCGAACCGGTGGTGGGGGCAACCATGGGCGCGGTGGCGGCATCACCCGGGTACTTCAAGCGGGTACGCGAAATCTGCGACCAACACGGCGTGCTGCTGATCCTGGACGAAGTGATGTGTGGCATGGGCCGCACCGGCACGCTGCACGCCTGTGAGCAAGAGGACGTGGTGCCCGACCTGCTGGTGGTGGCCAAGGGCCTGGGCGCGGGTTACCAGCCCATCGGCGCGGTGCTGGTGCAGCAGGCCATCGTCGACGCCATCCGCAGCGGCAGCGGCTTTTTCCAGCACGGCCACACCTACCTGGGCCACCCGGTGGCCTGCGCCGCGGCGCTGGCGGTGCAGCGCGAGATCCGCCCGCTGCTGCCACAGGTGCGGCTGCTGGGCGAGCGCCTGCACATGCTGCTGCACGACCGCCTGGGCCAGCACCCGAACGTGGGCGACATCCGCGGCCGCGGCCTGTTCCGCGCCATCGAACTGGTGGCCAACCGCGACACCAAGGCCGCGCTGCCACCGGCCGATCGGGTGCATGCCCGCATCAAGCACGCGGCCTTTGAACGCGGCCTGCTGTGTTACCCCATGGGGGGCACGGTGGACGGCGCTCAGGGTGATCACGTCTTGCTCGCGCCGCCGTTCATCTGCAGCATCGGCCACCTCGAAGAGCTCGTGGACAAGCTGAGCGCCGCCGTGCAAGAGGTGCTGCCGGCTTGAACTACGATGTCTCTTCCCTCTCCAGAACCCACAAGCCAGGAGTCACCATGCGCTCGAAGATTTCACTCGCTGCTTCCGCCCTCGCGCTGGCCTGCGCCGGCTTTGCCGCCCCGCAGGCCGTGGCACAACAGAAGTTCATCACCATCGGCACCGGCGGTGTCACCGGTGTGTACTACGCCGCCGGCGGCGCCATCTGCCGCCTGATGAACAAGGACCGCGCGCGCCACGGCATCCGCTGCTCGGTGGAATCCACTGGCGGTTCGGTCTTCAACATCAACACCATCAAGGCCGGTGAGCTGGACTTCGGCGTCACGCAAAGCGACTGGCAGTACCACGCCGCCAACGGCACCAAGGTCTTCGAAAAAGACGGCAAACACACCGACCTGCGCGCCGTGTTTTCGGTCCACCCCGAACCCTTCACGGTGCTGGCGCGCAAGGAAGCCAACATCACCGGCGTGGCCGGCCTGAAGGGCAAGCGCGTGAACATCGGCAACCCCGGTTCCGGCACGCGTGCGTCGATGGAAGAACTGATGACGGCGCAAGGCTGGAAGACCAGCGACTTTTCGCTGGCCGCCGAGCTGAAGGCCGACGAACACGGCGCCGCGCTGTGCGACAACAAGATCGACGCCTTCTTCTACGGCGTGGGCCACCCCAGCGCCAACATCCAGGACCCGATCACCACCTGCGGCGCCAAGCTGGTGCCGCTGTCGGGCCCGGCTGTCGACAAGCTGGTGGCCGGCGCGCCCTTCTACGCCAAGGTCAACATCCCCGGCGGGCTGTACGCCGGCCACGCCGCCCCCACGCCCACCTACGGCGTGCTGGCCACCTTCGTGACCAGCGCCAAGGTGCCCGACGCCACCGTGTACGAACTGGTCAAGGCGGTGTTCGAGAACTTCGACGAGTTCAAGAAGCTGCACCCGGCCTTCGGCGCGCTCGAGCCCAAGGACATGGTCAAGAACGGCAACTCCGCGCCGCTGCACCCGGGCGCGGTGCGTTACTACAAGGAGAAGGGCTGGTTGTGACCGGCTCTGCTGGGGCCAGGAAACTGGCCCGGCCCTTGCTTCGTTGAGACCATGGCAGGCCCCACGCGGGGCCTGCTTCGTTTGAAGACTTCGCCCCCGGAGTGCGCGCCCCATGACAACACCGCCCAACACGGCCGCTGCTGCGCCAGAAATCGACGTCAACCAGCTGGCCGCCGACAACGACACCGGCGGCCGCAACCCTGGCCCGCTGGTGGCCAAGCTGATGCTGGGCCTTTGCCTGGCCTGGAGCCTGTTCCAGCTGTGGATTGCTTCGCCGCTGCCCTTTTCGCTGGGCGTGGGCGTGTTCAACGACACGCAGTCGCGTGCGCTGCACCTGGCCTTCGCGGTGTTCCTGGCCTACCTGGCCTACCCGGCCTTCAAGAGCAGCCCCCGCAAGCACGTGCCGGTGCTGGACTGGGTCTTCGCGGCGGTGGGTGCCTTCTGCGCCGCCTACCTCTTCCTCTTCTACCGCGAACTGGCCACACGGCCCGGCCAACCCACCACCACCGACCTGACGGTGGCCGCCGTCGGCATCGTGCTGCTGCTGGAAGCGACGCGGCGCGCGCTGGGCCTGCCGATGGTCATCGTGGCCATCGTCTTCCTGATCTACACCTTCGGCGGGCCCTACATGCCCGACATGATTGCGCACAAGGGTGCTTCGCTGTCGCGCGCCATGTCGCACCAGTGGCTGACCACCGAAGGGGTGTTCGGCGTCGCGCTGGGCGTGTCCAGCGGCTTCATTTTCCTGTTCGTGCTGTTCGGCAGCCTGCTCGACAGGGCCGGTGCCGGCAACTACTTCATCAAGAGCGCCTTTGCGCTGCTGGGCCACATGCGCGGCGGGCCGGCCAAGGCGGCGGTGGTGTCGTCGGCGGCCACGGGCATCATCAGCGGCAGCTCGATCGCCAACGTGGTGACCACCGGCACGTTCACGATCCCGCTGATGAAACGCGTGGGCTACCGGCCCGACCAGGCCGGCGCGGTGGAGGTGTCTTCGTCGGTCAACGGCCAGATCATGCCGCCGGTGATGGGCGCGGCGGCCTTCCTGATGGTCGAGTACGTGGGCATCCCCTACGTCGAGGTCATGAAACACGCCTTCCTGCCGGCGGTCATTTCCTACATCGCCCTCTTCTACATCGTTCACCTCGAAGCCGTGAAGGCCGACCTGAAGGGCCTGCCGCGGCGCAGCCAGGCCACGGCCTTTCAACGCCTGCTGTCGCTGGCCACCACGGTGGCCGGGCTGCTGGTGCTGTCGGGCATCGTCTACTACGGCATCGGCTGGGTGAAGGGTGCGCTGGGCAGTGCCGCCTTCCCGGTCATCGGCCTGGGCTTGCTGGCGGCCTACGTGGGCCTGATGTGGGTGGGTTCACGCCAGCCGGTGCTGACGCTGGACGACCCCAATGCACCTGTGTTCGAACTGCCCGAAACCAAGCCCACGCTGCTGTCGGGACTGCACTACCTGCTGAGCGTGGTGGTGCTGATCTGGTGTCTGATGGTCGAGCAGATGTCGCCCGCGCTGTCGGCCTTCTGGGCCACGATGTTCATGATCTTCGTGATGCTCACACAAAGGCCGCTGACGGTGCTGCTGCGCGGCGAAGGTACTTACGGCGCAGCCGCGCTGGCCGGTTTCAAGGACCTGGTGGCCGGCCTCGAAGCCGGCGCGCGCAACATGATCGGCATTGGCGTGGCCACGGCCGCGGCCGGCATCATCGTGGGCACGGTGTCGCTCACCGGCATCGGGCTCGTGATGACCGAAGTCGTGGAACTGCTGTCGGGTGGCAACCTGATGTTGATGCTGGTGCTGGTGGCGGTCATCAGCCTGATCCTGGGCATGGGGCTGCCGACCACGGCCAACTACATCGTGGTGTCGACGCTGATGGCACCCGTGGTGGTGGAACTGGGCGCGCAGAGCGGCCTCTTGGTGCCGCTGATCGCGGTCCACCTGTTTGTCTTCTACTTTGGCCTGATGGCCGACGTGACACCGCCGGTGGGCCTGGCTTCATTCGCGGCGGCGGCCATCGCACGAGCCGACCCCATCAAGACCGGTGTCACGGCCTTCTTCTACAGCATGCGCACGGCCATCCTGCCCTTCCTGTTCATCTTCAACACGCAGCTGCTGATGATCGGCATCGACAGTTTCTGGCACCTGGCGCTGACGGTGGTGATCTCGGTGGTGGCCATGCTGGTGTTCGCGGCGGCCACGCAGGGCTGGTTCTTCGAGCGTTCACGCTGGTACGAAACGCTGGCGCTGCTGCTGGTCACCTTCACGCTGTTCCGCCCCGGCTTCTGGTGGGACATGGTCTACGCGCCCTACACCGACGCAGCGCCGGCGCAGTTCATGCAACTGGTCGAAGAAGCCAAGCCCGGCGAGCGCAAGCGCATCTGGATCGAAGGCCAGAACATGGACGGCCAGGACATCCGCAAGGGTGTGCTGCTGCCTTTGGGCGACGCCGGGCCGGCACGTGAACGGCTGCGGCGCATCGGTGTCACCGTGGTGCCGCTGGGTGGCGACATGCAGATCGCGCAGGTGCAGTTCGGTTCGCAGGCCGAGAAGCTGGGCCTGGAGCAGGGCTTCAAGATCACCGGCATCGAACTGCCCGCCGACCGCCCGGCCAAGGAATGGATGTTCGTGCCCGCGCTGGTGCTGCTGGCCCTGGTGGTGATGCTGCAGGTGCGGCGGCGGCCATCAGCGGCCGGCACACCCGCCGTGGCCTGAGGTTCACCCGCCAGCCACGCGGCGGGCCACCCCCGGACCGACTCAGATGGCCTGATCGCGCAGCAGCTTGGACGCTTCGCGGTTGGCCAGCAGCCTGCTGCCGTCCTTCATCAGCAGCTCGAGCTGGCTCTGTTCATCGGGCTTCATGCTCTGCACGAAGTCCAGGTTGACGATGGCGTTGCGGTGCACCCGCATGAAGTGGCTGCCGTCCAGCCGCGCTTCGATGTCGGCCAGCGCCAGCCGCACGAAAAACTGCTGGCCCCGCGCCGCGATCAAGGTGTATTTCGAGTCGGACTTCAGGTATTCGATTTCGGCCACCGGCAGCGGGAAGATCTGGCCGCGGTCGCGCACCAGCACACGCTGCAGCGGTGCGCCCGGGCTGGCCCGGGGCGCGGCCAGTGCCTGTTCGGCGGCGTCGGCCGTGGGGGCCGCTTCTTCCAGCACACGCTGCACGGCGCGGTGAAATCGGTCTTCGGTGAACGGCTTCAGCAGGTAGTCCACGGCATTCAGCTCGAAGGCCGTCACCGCGTGCTGGTCGTAGGCCGTGGTGAAGACGATGGCCGGCCACGACGGCAGCGATGGCGTGCCCGCGCGCAGTTGGCGCAGCACGTCCAGCCCGGTCAGCTCGGGCATCTGGATGTCCATGAAAACCAGCGTGGGCTGCAGCGCACGCACCAGCTTCAGCGCCTGCAGGCCGTCGCTGGCTTCACCCACCAGCACCAGTTCGGGCCGGGTGGCGATGAAGTCGCGCAGCGTCTCGCGGGCCAGGGGTTCGTCTTCGCAGATCAGCACACGGTGGGTCATGGCAAGGTCGTCTCAGATGGGCAGTGTCAGATGGGCTGAAAAGCCGGCACCGGGCCGGGTGTCGATCTGCAGCCGGCCACGCTGGCCGTACTGCAGCGCCAGGCGCCGGGCCACGGTTTTCACGCCCAGGCCTGCACCCTGCGACCAGGCCTCGTGTGTGCAGCCGGGGCCGTCGTCCCGCACGTCCAGGTGCAACAGCCCGGCGGCAGCATCCACCCGCGCGCCGATGTGCAGGGTGCCCGGCGCGCTGCGCGGGTTGAAGGCGTGTTTGATGCTGTTTTCCACCAGCGGCTGCAGGCTCAGCGCGGGTACCGCGCAACCCAGGGCCGCGTCGTCCAGCTGCCACACCACGGTGAGGCGTTCACCCAGGCGCAGCGACTCCAGCGCCAGGTAGTCACGCGTGAAGTCCAGTTCCTGCTGCAGCGGCACTTCGTCGACACCCGACTTCTCGGTGTCCAGCACGTAACGCAGCATGTCGCTGAACATGTGCAGTGCCTGTTCGGCCCGCGGCGCGTCCTTGCGGGTGAGCGCGATGATCGAGTGCAGCGTGTTGAACAGGAAGTGCGGGTTCAGCCTGTTGCGCAGCGCGGCCAGTTCGGTGCGTGCCAGCAAGGCCTGCGCCTGCACGGTGGCCGCGGCTTCCGCACGGGCCTTCAGCACCGCGCGGTAGGCGGTGAAGCCACCCGCGCCGGCCCAGTACATCAACATCATGAACATGCCCTGCCAGATGAACCACTGGCCACGGGCCCGTTCCGCCGCCTCCAGGTCGCGCAGGGCCCAGATCAGCAGGTAGGACGCCCATTGCACCGCGCCGGCAAACACCACCGCCATCGCGGCATGGTTCAGCAGCACCCGGTTCACGGAAAAGCCGCGGCGCTCCATCCAGCCGGTGTAGGCCCACACCGGCAGCAGCAGCACGAAGGCCGGACCGGCAAAACGCAAGGTGGCGCCCACGGCGCGCAAGACGTCGAAGCCGCGGCTGAAGTCGCCGTCGGTCTCCACGGCAATGGTGTAGACCACGAACAGCGGCAGGCAGCCGATGAGGTAGGCCCGCAGCACGTGCCCGGGTGGCAAACCGGGCAGGGTCTTGGTCAAGGTGGCAGTCGTCGTCATGGCGCGGCCATTGTTGCCGGCCGGCCGACCGGCCGCACCGCACGCGGGACGGCTTGAGGAAACGGCGGCCCCAGTTGAGGGCCGCGCTGCTTCAGTCGACGAAAAAGTCGGGGATGAAGTTCTTGTTGCCCGGTGTCACCGCGTACCGGTCCAGGTCGGTCACGCCGTGCCGGGCCAGCAGTTCGTCGTCGATGAAGAAGTTGCCGGTGGTGGTCTTGGCGTCGCTGGTCAGGATTAAATACGCCGCGTCGGCCAGGATCTCGGGCTGACGGCACAGCTTCAGGTCCACACCCGGGATCATCTGCATCGCCGCGGTGTTGATGGCCGTGCGCGGCCACAGGCTGTTGACCGCAATGCCGTGCGGGCGGAATTCACCGGCGTGGCCCAGCGTGCATTCGCTCATGCCGTACTTGGCCATGGTGTAGGCCACGTGGCCCTTGAACCAGTGTTCCTTCATCGACAGTGGCGGGCTCATGTTCAGCACATGCGGGTTGCGGCCGGCCTTGGCGCTCTTGATCAGTTCGGGCAGGCACGCCTGGGTGCAGGCGTAGGTGCCGCGCACGTTGACGCCGAACATCAGGTCGAAACGTTTCATCGGCGTCATCGGCGTCGGTGTCAGGCTGATGGCGCTGGCGTTGTTGACCAGGATGTCGATGCCACCGAACCTTTCGACCGCCGCCGCCACGGCGGCAGCGACGGCGTTTTCGTCGCGGATGTCGGTCTGCACCGCCAAGGCCTGGCCACCGGCCGCTTCGACCTCGGCCGCGGCGCTGCCCAGTGTGCCCGGCAGCTTGGGATTGGGTTCCACGGTCTTGGCCAGCAGCACCAGGTTGGCCCCGTCGGCGGCAGCGCGTTTGGCAATGGCCAGGCCGATGCCGCGGCTGGCGCCGGTGATGAGGATGGTCTTGCCGTTCAGCGTGGTGGCCATGGGTTCAGTCCAGGTGAAGTTCAGGCCACACATGGGTGGCGATGTGCTGCGCGATGGCGTTTGCGCAGTAGCGGTAGACCGGCTCGCCGGGGTGGAAACCGTCGCTGGCCATGACACCGCGGTTCAGCGGCATCTCCATGTCGACGCAACTCACGTCGCGGCGCGTGGCGGCCCAGGCACACAGCGCCTGGTTGTGGCGCCGGGCGTCGGCACCGGCCACCCAGCGCAAGGGCTGCGGCAGGCCGGGAAAGTGGTGCACCGGCGGCAGCGGCGCAAACACCACGTGGTGCACCCCCTGGCCGTTGCGCAGCCAGTTGGCCAGGGCTTCGCGTGCGGCCACGGCGCGGTGCGACGGGATCTGGTCGACGACGTCGTTGACACCCGTCACCACCACCGCCAGGTCGGCCGGGGCATGGCCTTCGTCACGCAGCAGCGCCAGTGTCTGCGCCGTGGTCAGCCCCGAGCGTGCACGCAGTTGCCAGGCCACACGCGCACCGGCGGCGCTGGCCAGCGCCTTGGCCAGGCGCTGCGCCAGCGCATCGCGCTGCTGGTGCACACCCACGCCGGCGGCCGACGAATCACCGGCAATCAGCAGCCGCAGCGGCTTGCCACGTCCGGCGACACCCTGACGCTGACCTTCGGGCTCGGGCAGACGAGGCAGCCGCGCGCGGGTGGCGATGGCCTGCGCCACCAGCACCGGGCTGAGCATCAGCTTGGCGGTCAAAGACATCAGCAGATCTCGATTGGATCAAGCTTCACGCCTCGGAGCCGGCTTTGCCGGTCCGACGGCGGACGGCCCCCTTGGGGGGCAGCGAGCGCAAGCGAGCTTGGGGGCTCCATTTCAGAACTTGCTGAAGTCGGGCTTGCGCTTCTGGAAAAAGGCCTGGAAGGCTTCCATCGCTTCGGGGCTCTTCAGCCGCTTGGCAAACAGCGCACCTTCGGTGGCGATGGTCTTCAGCAGTTCTTCCTGCTGCGGGGCGCGCATCAGCTGCTTGGCTTCACGCACCGCGCCGGGTGGCAGCGCGTTGAATCGTTCGGCCATGCGGCGTGCGTGGTTCACCACCTCGCCGGCCGGCAGCACAGCGTTGGCGATGCCACATTCCACCGCCTGCTCGGGTGTGAAGGGGTCGCCCATCAAGAGCTTTTCGGCCGCGCGGCGGTGGCCCATCAGCTGCGGCACCAGCAGGCTCGAACCGAACTCGGGCACCAGGCCCAGCGCGACAAAAGGCATGGCCAGGCGCGCTTCGTCGGAGACGTAGACAAAGTCGCAGTGCAGCAGCATCGTGGTGCCGATGCCGATGGCTGCACCCGTCACGGCGGCGATCACCGGCTTGTCGCATTCCATCAGCGCACGCATGAACAGGAACACCGGCGAGTTCATCGCTTCGCTGCCCTGCCCTGGCGCGCGGGTCATGAAGTCCTCGATGTCGTTGCCGCTGGTGAACACACCCGGCTGGCCGGTGATCAGCACCGCACGCACGGCCTTGTCGGCCTTGGCCGCATGCAGCGCGTCGCTCATGGCCTGGTACATGGCCACGGTGAGTGCGTTTTTCTTTTCCGGCCGCGCGATCTCGATCGTGCAGACACCGTTCAGGGTGGCGGTCTTGATGCTCATGTCTTGTGCCCCTTGATCAGACGCGTTCCAGAATGCCGGCGGCGCCCTGGCCCATGCCGACGCACATGGTGACCATGCCGTACTTCAGTTGCTGGCGGTGCAAGGCGTGAACCACCGTTGCCGCGCGGATCGCACCGGTGGCACCCAGCGGGTGGCCCAGCGCAATCGCGCCGCCCATCGGGTTCACACGCTCGGGGTTCAGGCCCACGGTGCGCATCACGGCCAGGGCCTGTGCGGCGAAAGCTTCGTTCAGTTCGATCCAGCCGATGTCGTCCAGGCTCAGGCCGGCGTACTTCAGCGCCGCCGGGATGGCCTCGATGGGGCCGATGCCCATGATCTCAGGCGCCACACCCCGGGCGGCGTAGCTCACGAAGCGGGCCAGCGGCTTCAGGTCGTAGCGTTTGATCGCCGTTTCGCTGGCCAGGATCAGCGCACCCGCGCCGTCGCTGGTCTGGCTGCTGTTGCCGGCGGTGACGCTGCCCTTGGCCGAAAAAACCGGGCGCAGCTTGGCCAGGCCCTCGAGTGAGGTGTCGGGCCGTGCGCCTTCGTCCAGGTTCACGGTGCGTGTCTTCACGCTGGTGCCACCGGTGGCCAGGTCGGGGTAGCGGTCGACCACGTCGATGGGCGTCATCTCGGCACCGAAGTGGCCGGCGGCCATGGCCGCCAGCGCCTTCTGGTGCGAAGACAGCGCAAACGCGTCCTGGTCTTCGCGGCTCACCTTCCACTGCGTGGCCACCTTCTCGGCGGTCAGCCCCATGCCGTAGGCGATGCCGACGTTTTCGTCGCGTGCAAACACCTCGGGGTTGAAGGACGGTTTGTTGCCGCCCATCGGCACCATGCTCATGCTCTCTGCGCCACCGGCAATCATCACGTCGGCTTCACCGACGCGGATGCGGTCGGCCGCCATCTGCAAGGCGGTCAGCCCGCTGGCGCAGAAACGGTTCACGGTGACACCGCCCACGCTGTGCGGCAGACCGGCCAGCACCATGGCGACACGCGCCATGTTCATGCCCTGCTCACCTTCGGGAAAGCTGCAGCCGATGATGGCGTCTTCGATGGCCTTGGGGTCCAGGCTCGGCACCTGCGCCAGCGCACTGCGCACGGCAGCCACCAGCAGGTCGTCGGGCCGCATGTTGCGGAACATGCCGCGGCCGCTACGCCCGATGGGCGTGCGCGTGGCGGCCACGATGTAGGCGTCTTGAACTTGTTTGCTCATGTCATTCGTCCTGATCAGTTGCGGACCGGCTTCCCGGTTGAGAGCATGCCCATGATTCGCTCTTGAGACTTGGGGTGGTCCAGCAGCGAACAGAAGCGGTCGCGCTCCATCGTCATCAGGTATTCCTCGTTCACCAGGCTGCCGGCGTCGACATCACCGCCACACACCACTTCGGCGATCAGCGTGCTGATGTGGAAGTCGTGTGCGCTGATGAAACCGCCGTCGCGCATATTGGCCAGCTGGCCCTTGATGGTGGCAATGGCGCTGCGGCCGGCCACCGGGATGACGGCACGTGCAGGCGGCCGGTAGCCGCTGTCGAAGATGGCCTTGGCCTGCGTCAGTGCCACGAACAGCAGTTCGTCCTTGTGCGGCACGATGATGTCGCCTTCTCGCAGGTAACCCAGCTTCTGCGATTCGATCGCGCTGGTGCCCACCTTGGCCATTGCGGCACTCGTGAAACCGTCGGTGGCGAACTTCATGATGTCGGCGTTGGCCCAGTTGGCCACGCTGGCGGCACCGGCGGCTTCGGCCGCGCGGCGCGCCACGTGGGTCAGGCCACCACCGGCGGGGATCAGGCCGACGCCCACTTCCACCAGGCCCACGTAGGTTTCCATCGCCGCCACGCGGCGGGTGCAGTACAGCGCAATCTCGCAGCCACCGCCCAGCGCAATTCCACGCATCGCGGCCACCACCGGCACCTGCGCATAACGCATGCGCAGCATGGTGTCCTGCAGTTGCTTGACCACCGGCTTGATGCCCTTGGAGCCCTGCTTCATGAACACCGGCATCAGGCTTTCCAGGTTGGCGCCGGCGCTGAACACGTCGTCGGGTGACCAGATGACCACACCCTTGAACGAAGCTTCGGCCAGTTCCACCGCCTTGGCCAGGCCTTCGACGACACCGGTGCCGATGAGGTGCAGCTTGCTGGTGATGCTGGCGATGAGCACTTCGCCGTCCAGCGTCCACAGGCGCATCTCGTCGTTCTTGAAAAGCTCGGTGCCACTTTGCAGCGGCTGCGCGGCGCCCGAACCCAGCACCGCTTCAGGGAAGTGCTGGCGCTGGTACACCGGCAAGGTGCTGGGGGCCACGAAGCGCACGTGCGCCGCGCTCCACGAACCTTCGGGCCGGTGCACACCGCCATAAGCGGCCACCGGGCCTTCGAACACCCATGACGGCAGCGGCGCGGTGCTCAGCGCCTTGCCGGCGTCGATGTCTTCTTTCACCCAGTTGGCCACCTGCAGCCAGCCGGCGTCCTGCCACAACTCGAAGGGGCCTTGTTTCATGCCGAAGCCCCAGCGCATCGCGAAGTCCACGTCGCGTGCCGACTCGGCAATGTCCTGCAGGTGCACCGCCGCGTAATGGAAGGCGTCGCGCAGGATGGCCCACAGGAACTGCGCCTGCGGGTTGCTGCTTTCGCGCAGCAGCTTCAGGCGTTCGGCGGCGGGTTTTTTCAGGATGCGGTCGACGATGGCATCGGCCTTGCCACCCGCCGGCACGTAGTCTTGTTTGGCCGGGTCCAGGCGCAGGATGTCCTTGCCCACCTTCTTGTAGAAACCCGCGCCCGTCTTCTGGCCCAGCCCGCCCTTGTCGATCAGCGCCTTCAGCACCGGCGGTGTGGCATAACTGCCAAAAAACGGGTCATTGCCCTGTTCGGGCCCCAGGTTGTCCTGCAGCGTCTTGATGACGTGGGCCATGGTGTCCAGGCCCACCACGTCGGCGGTGCGGAAGGTGCCGCTGCTGGCGCGGCCCAACTTCTTGCCCGTCAGGTCGTCGACCACGTCCACGCTCAGGCCAAACGCCTGCGCTTCATGGATGGTGGCCAGCATGCCCGCAATGCCCACGCGGTTGGCGATGAAGTTGGGCGTGTCCTTGGCGCGCACGACACCCTTGCCCAGCGCGCTGGTGACAAAGGCTTCCAGCTGGTCCAGCACCTCGGGCTGCGTGGCCGGGGTGTTGATCAACTCCACCAGGCTCATGTAACGCGGCGGGTTGAAGAAGTGGATGCCGCAGAAACGCGGCTTGATCGACTCCGGCAGCGCCTCGCTCAGTTTGGTGATCGACAGACCGCTGGTGTTGCTGGCCACGATGGCATGTGGCGCAAGGGCCGGCGCAATCTGCGTGTACAGCGCCAGCTTCCAGTCCATGCGCTCGGCAATGGCTTCGATGACCAGGTCACATTCACCCAGCAAGGCCAGATGCTCTTCGTAATTGGCTTGCTGGATCAGTGCGGCGTCTTCGGGCACACCCAGCGGCGCTGGCTTGAGCTTCTTCAGGCCTTCGACGGCCTTCGTGACGATGCCGTTTTTCGGGCCTTCCTTCGCAGGCAGGTCGAACAACACGACGGGCACCTTGCAGTTGACCAGATGAGCGGCAATCTGCGCGCCCATCACGCCGGCGCCGAGCACGGCCACCTTGCGCACGGGGAATCGGGTCATGGGGTTTCCTTATTCAACACGGATCCAGGTTTGTGTGCGGCCCAGCATGGGCATGCCCACGTAACCCCGCACTTCGAGTTTCTTGCCGCCGTCGGCAGCCTGCATGCGCACCTTGTAGACCTTGCCTTCGGCAGCGTCCAGGATGGTGCCGCCGTCCCAGGTGTTTTCCGCGTCGGCGCGTTTCACGCCGCGGATGACTTCCAGGCCGATCATCGGCTTGTCCTTGCGGTCGTCGCTGCACTTGTCGCACAAGGCGTCCTGCTTGGCGTCGGCGGCCAGCAGCTTTTCGATCTTGCCGCTGTACACACCACCGGCTTCGGTGATGCGAATCTGCGCGCGTTCGGTCTTGGTCTTGTCGTCGATCGTCTTCCACACACCCACGGGCGTGTTCTGCGCCGACACGCTGCCGACGGCGGCCACCAGGGCCAGGGCGATCCAGGTCTTCATGTCTTGTCTCCTGTTGTGTGTCGTTGCTTCGGGCCCCGCCAGCGGGGCGGCCGACTCTAGAACATCGCCTCTTCCATGGCCATCAGCGGCGCCACGCCAGAACGCGCGGTGCGAATGAGCCCCGCCGTTTCCGGCAGCAGCTTGGCGAAGTAAAAGCGCGCGGTGTGCAGCTTGGCGGCATAGAAAGGGTCGCCGCTGCCCTGCTGGGCCAGCGCCACCTTGGCCATGCGGGCCCACAGGTAGGCAAACACCAGGTGGCCGGCCACCCGCAGGTAGTCCACCGCCGCGCCGCCCACTTCGTCGGCATTGCCGAAGGCTTTCATGCCCAGTTCGGTGGTGAGCTTGGTCACCTTGTCGCCCAGGTCGGCCAGCGGGTTGATGAACTCCTGCATGGCCTCGTTGGTGCCTTCTTCTTCGACGAATTCGGACTTCTTCAGCTTGGCGCCGTTGTCGCCCAGCACCTTGCGGCCCAGCAGGTCCAGGCTCTGGATGGTGTTGGTGCCTTCGTAGATCATGTTGATGCGGGCATCGCGCACGTACTGCTCCATGCCCCATTCCTTGATGTAGCCATGGCCGCCGTAGACCTGCATGCAGTGGCTGGTGGCCAGCCAGGCGTTGTCGGTCAGGAAGGCCTTGACGATGGGCGTGAGCAGGGCCACGTGGTCGGCGGCTTCCTTGCGCTCGTCTTCGTCGTCGCTGCTCAGTTCCTTGTCGATCAGCAGCGCGATGTAGATGCCCAGCGCGCGGCCGCCTTCGGCATAGGCGCGTGCGGTGAGCAGCATCTTGCGCACGTCGGGGTGCACGATGATGTTGTCGGCCGGCTGCGTGGGCATCTTCGGGCCCGACAGGCTGCGCATCTGGATGCGGTCCTTGGCGTAGGCCACGGCGTTCTGGTAGGCCACCTCGGTCAGGCCGACAGACTGATTCCCCACGCCCAGGCGGGCCGCGTTCATCATCACGAACATGGCCGCCAGGCCCTTGTGCGGCTGGCCCACCAGCGTGCCGGTGGCACCGTCCAGCATCATCTGGCAGGTGGCGCTGCCGTTGATGCCCATCTTGTGTTCGATGGCGTTGCAGAAGATGGGGTTGCGTTCACCCAGGCTGCCGTCGGCATTGACGTGGAACTTGCTCACCGCAAACAGGCTGATGCCCTTGCTGCCTTCGGGTGCGTCGGGCAGCCGGGCCAGCACCAGGTGCAGGATGTTCGCCGTCATGTCGTGTTCACCGGCGCTGATGAAGATCTTCTGGCCCGTCAGCTTGTAGGTGCCGTCGGCCTGCGGTTCGGCCTTGGTGCGCAGCAGCCCCAGGTCGGTGCCGCATTGCGGTTCGGTCAGGCACATGGTGCCGGTCCACTCGCCGCTGGTCAGCTTGGGCAGGAAGGTGTTCTGCTGCTGTTCGGTGCCGTGTGCGCGGATGCACTCGTAGGCCGCGTGCGACAGGCCCGGGTACATGGTCCAGGCCTGGTTGGCGCTGTTCAGCATCTCGTACAGGCAGTGGTTGACCACGATGGGCAGGCCCTGGCCGCCATAGGCCGGGTCGGCTGCCATGCGCGGCCAACCGCCTTCGACGTACTGCGCATAGGCTTCTTTGTAGCCCTTGGGCGGTTGCACCGTGTGGCTGGATTTGTCGTGGGTGCAGCCTTCCTGGTCGCCGCTCAGGTTGATCGGGAACAGCACCTCGGCCGCGAACTTGCCACCTTCTTCCAGCACCGCGTTGATGGTGTCGGTGTCGACGTCGGCATGGCGCGGCATCAGCTTGAGCTCTTCGCCGACGTTCAAGAGTTCATGCAGCACGAAGTGCATGTCGCGCAGCGGGGGGTTGTAGATGGGCATGTGGGGCTCCTGAAGGCGGGATGGCAAAGAGGGGTTCAGCGGCGCGCAGGCGGCGCCGGCAAGGTGTCTGCGGCAGGCGCCACGCTGTAGAACGACAGCGTGCGTTCGAAGCCGGCACGTGCGCGGTCCAGTGCACCCGGGATGCGCAGGAAACGCGCGTCGTGGTGCAGGGCCAGGATCAGGCCGTGCAGTTCGAACAGCATCTGCGTGGGGTCGGTGTCTGGGCGCAGATGGCCGTCGTCGATGGCGATGCGGATGGCGCGCTCCAGCGCCGCGTGCCAGGCCCGCACCATCGACGCCAAGGCGTCGCGCACGGGGCCGGGCCGGTCGTCGAATTCGACGGCGCCGCTGATGTAGATGCAGCCCGAGTCCACTTCCACCGACACCCGGCGGATCCAGCGGTCGAACAGCGCCCGCAGGCGCGGCAGGCCCCGGGCTTCGCGCACGGCCGGGAAAAAGACCTCGTCTTCGAAACGGGTGTGGTACTCGCGGATGACGGAAATCTGCAACTCTTCGCGCGAACCGAAGTGCGCAAAGACACCCGACTTGCTCATCTGCGTGACCTCGGCCAGCGCGCCGATGGACAGGCCTTCGAGCCCCATGTGCGAAGCCAGGCCCAGCGCCGCGTCCAGGATGGCGGCACGCGTCTGCTGGCCCTTGTGCAGTGGCTTGCTGGTGGGCGCGGCGGTGTCGGCGGGTGTGCTCACGGCGTCGGCTCGGATGGGGTCATCCTCAGGTGCGTCCACAAAATCGAACGGTCGTTCTATTTTGCAGAATTCGCCCGGCCGCGCGCAGCAAAGCCCGTGAAATTTTCTAGGGTGGCATTCCTAGACCGCTGGGTGGCCCGGCGCAAGAGGCCGGCAAAGCCGCAAGCGAACCATGGGCAAACCCGTGTCTTGGGCAGGCGCTGATGCACAGCAGCAACTGTCATCGGCGATCGGGTACGCTCGCGTCATGGACGTGCTGCAGCTCGACATCTCGGGCCGCCCACAAGCGTGGATCACCCCGCGCGAGGCGGCCATCCTCTACGCCAGCGACGCAATCGCCTGGACCCTGGGAGACACCTTCCAGACCTTGCGCGGCGGCGTGCAGCGCAGCACGGGTCTGCAGAGCCGCATCGAAGTGCACCCCATCGTGGCGGTGCGCGGCGCCATTCCCAGCCGGGCCTGGCGGCAAGCCCCGGCCCTGAGCAACCCCAAGCTGTTCGCGCGCGACCGCCAGGTGTGTGCCTACTGCGGTGGCCACTTCCACCTGGACGACCTGACGCGCGAACACATCGTGCCGGTGTCACGCGGTGGCCACGACACCTGGATGAACTGCATCACCGCCTGCCGCACCTGCAACGGCCACAAGGGCAACCGCCTGCCCGAAGAAGCGCGCATGACGCTGATGTACCTGCCTTATGTGCCCAGCCTGCACGAAGACATGATTCTTCGCGGGCGGCGCATCGTGGCCGATCAGATGGACTTTTTGCTGGCCAGCGTGCCACGGAGTTCCAGGCTGCACGGTTGATGAAGTTGGACGACGGCGCGGCACGCCGGCGCGCCTGACCGTTACACCACGGGCACTCAGAGAAGCTCAAGTTCTCTGCCCAGACGCCGAAACCGGTGTCATGTCGCTCCGCTCCATCACCTGCCGACACGTCCGGTGCCGGCCACAGGCTGGCGGCTGGACGATCGTCGAACTGATGCTGGCCTTGACCGTGGTGGCCGTGTTGATGGCGCTGGCCGTTCCTGCCTGGCACAAACAACGCAACCTGGTCTTGTCGCGCCACGCCGGGCAGGACATCGGCATGATGGCCGCGGCCATCGACGCCTACGCACTGGACCACCGGGCCTACCCCGACAGCCTGGCCGACGTGCAGATGGGCGGACGTGTCGACCCTTGGGGCAGGCCTTACGTCTACTACAACGTCGACAAGCGGGGCCGCGGCGGTGCCCGCAAGGACCGCGCCTTGAACCCGATCAACTCGGACTTCGACCTGTACTCACACGGTGCGGACGGTGTGACTCACAAGCAGGTGAGCCACCGCAACAGCGCCGACGACGTGCTGCGCGCCAACACTGGGCGCTTCGTCGGCCTCGGGGCCGACTTCTAGCAGCGCCCGATGAGGAACGCGCCCTCCGACGGGCCCACCACTGTTGCCGCTGCCCCTTGGTGGCGCAGCCTGCCCGGCGGTCGCCTGGCGCGCCGCCTGTTTGTCCTGTTCGTCGCCGCCGCCATGGCGCCGCTGGTGCTGTCGGACTGGGTGGCCCTCAGCGCCGTCGAACACATTGCCGAAGACCTGCACCAGAAGGCACATGCCGACCGCACCCGTGAACTGAGCCGTCAGGTGCTGGACCGCCTGCTGGCGGCGCGCGACGTGATGGCTGCGCTGCCCGATCCGGCCGGCGACGGCGCGCCCCAGATGCCCGACGCAGTACCCGGGCTGGGCACAACGTTCGAGCGGCTCGAGTCCTTTGATGCCGAAGGACGCAGGCAGGCGTTGCGCAGCACCTCGTCGCGCCCCCCAGCCGAGCCGCTGGCGCCTACCGGTGGCTGGCAGGCCCGTGCACACACGTTTCACACGCTGCTGGTTGAACGGGAGTCGGCCTTGCCACCCCGCATCATGCTGGAACGCCATGTCGGGGGTCGGCTGGTCTGGCGTGCCGAACTGCGTGCGGCGGCACTCTGGAGCCCGGTGCTCGATGGCGCAGGCGACACCGGTTGGCGGGTCCTCGATGCCACGGGTCGTGAACTGCTCAGACACGCGCCCGCCGACGGGCTGGGGCCCGACCCCAGGCTCGCCAGCGTTGCACTGCCGCTGGACGGCCTGTTCGCGGCCGGCAGCTGGCAGTTCGAACACCAGGCGCCCCGCACGGCCATCCAGTTCCTGGGTTCGCCACTTGCCAGCTGGCTGGGCCTGCTGGCCCTGGGCACGGTGTTCACCGTTGCGCTGGCAGCGCACTGGCGCATCCGCCGCGTGTTCCAGCCGCTGGAGGCATTGGCCGAGGGCACCCGCCGCCTGGCCGCAGGCGACACCGGCACACGCGTGGCGATGCGCGCCAGTCAGCCGGACGACGAGCTCCGCCACCTGGCCTGCAGCTTCAACGACATGGCCACCCGCATCGACGACCAGCTTGGCGCGTTGCACGAGCTGGCGGCCATCGACCACGACATCCTGCGCGGCGCGCCGCTGAGCGAAGTGGCTCAAAGGCTGGTGGCCCAGGTGCTGCGCACGGCGCCCGGGGCCGTGGTCACGATTTCCTGGCGCGACTGCGCATCGCTCGACGGCCAGCCGGCTGAACCCTGTGTGCACACCTTGCGGGCCTCCCCTTCGGACTGCAGCGAAGCCTTGCAGCTCACCGGGCTGCCCAGCCTGGACGAACTTGACCGACACGCGGATGAGGCGCCGGGCACGGCTGCAGGCCCCTGGCTACCAGCCCTGCCCGGCGCCGACTGGCGCCATGCGGTGCGTGCCGTCGAGCGCAACGGCCAGGTCGAGGGCCTGATTGCCCTGGCGCTGCCACCGGGGTGCCAGCCGCCCGACCGACTGGATGCGCTGCGCGACCGCCTGGCCGTGGCGCTGACCGCACGCCGGCGCGACAGGGAGCTGGCCTGGAGGGCCACACACGACAGCCTGACCGGGCTGCTGAACCGGCTGGGCCTGCACGAAAGCCTGGACCACCACCTGGCAGTTCACCGGGCCGGGGCCGAGCCGGCAGGCCTGGCGCTGATGTTCATCGACCTCGACCACTTCAAGGACGTCAACGACACTCGGGGCCACGACGTCGGCGACACGCTGCTGTGCCAGGTGGCCGAGCGACTGCTCCAACAGGTGCCAGCCACCGCTTCGGTGGCCCGGCTGGGCGGCGACGAATTTGTCCTGCTGCTGCCCGGTGCCAGCGCCGACGCCGCCCTTGCCCTGGCCACCCACATCTGCGGGCAGTTGAAGCTGGCCTTCCTGATCGACGGCGTCAGCACCGTCATCGGCGCCAGCGCGGGCATTTCGATGGCGCCCGAGCACGGGCAGACACGGCTGGAACTGGCCCGCCGGGCCGACATTGCCCTGTACACCGCCAAAGCCCGGCGGGGCAGCGTGTGCCTGTTCAGTGAGTCGCTGGACCAGGCAGCCAGCGAACGCGCGGCCTGGGTGGCGGAACTGCGAGAAGCCATCGTGCGGCAGGAGTTCAGGCTGCACTATCAGCCGCGCGTCTCGGCTGACAACGGACAGGTGGTTTCAGTCGAAGCGCTGGTGCGCTGGCAGCACCCCCGCCACGGCTTGTTGCCACCTGGGCGTTTCATCGAACTGGCCGAACAGGCGGGCCTGATGGACAGGCTGGGAGAACTGGTGCTGGACGAAGCCTGCCGCCAGATGGCCGCCTGGCGCCGGGCTGACGTTCCCGTGCCCAAGGTGTCGGTCAACGTCTCGATGCAGCAACTGCTGACCGGGCGTCTGCCCGGTCTGGTGCGCGAGACGCTGTCGAGGCACTCGTTGCCCCCGTCGGCGCTGGAACTGGAGGTCACGGAAAGTCTTCTCGCCGACGACGCCACCAGCGCCCAGCGACAGTTGCGCGAGCTGCGGAACCTGGGTGTCGAGATTGCCCTGGACGACTTCGGCACCGGTTACTCGGCGATGTCACAACTGCGCCGGCTGCCGATCGACGTGATGAAGATCGACCGCAGCTTTGTCGTCGATCTCGACCACGATGACGGTGCGCGGGCCATCGCCAGGGCCATCGTTGCACTGGCCGGCGCGCTGCGCTTGCGCGTGGTGGCCGAAGGTGTGGAGACACGACAGCAGGCCGCGTGGCTGCGGGAGCTGGGTTGTCATGAGCTGCAGGGTTACCTGTTCGCCAGGCCCATGCCGGCGGAGGAAGTGGTGTCGTTCGTGACCCGGGAGCCGCGGCCCACGGCCGAGCCCGAGAGCGCCAGCTTGCTTGCCTGAGTTCAGACGAATCGCGCGCCCACCCATCGCGCGCGGCGGTGGGTCGTCCGAGCTTCCGCGCAGGCACTCGGTAGGCCGTGTTGGACTTGAACCAACGACCAAAGGATTATGAGTCCTCTGCTCTAACCAACTGAGCTAACGGCCCCTTGACTTGGACAGGCAAGGCGGCGCGATTCTAGGCGCTGGTGCCATCACCAGCTCCAGGCCGCTCAGGCCTTGCCTGACAAGGCATTGCCCACCAGCCGCGAGGTGATGTCCACGATCTGGATCATGCGGTCGTAGGCCATGCGTGTGGGGCCGATCACGCCCAAGGTGCCGACGATGCGGCCATCCACTTCATACGGCGCCGTCACGACACTCAGCTCCTCGAAGGGCACGACGTGGCTTTCGCCACCGATGTAGATGCGCACACCCTCGGCGCGGCTGCTCACGTCCAGCAGGCGCATCAGTTCGGTCTTCTGCTCGAACACGTCGAACAGGCGGCGCAGGCTGGACATGTCGTTGCCGAAGTCCTGCACCGTCAGCAGGTTGCGTTCGCCCGAAACCACGACGTTGTCGGTGCTTTCGGCCAGCACCTCGGAGCCGGCCTGCACCGCCGCCTGCATCAGCGTGGCGATCTCGCCGCGCAGCGCGTCGATCTCGTTTTTCAGGCGCTCGCGCACCTCTTCGATGGTCAGTCCAGCGTAGTGCGCGTTCAGGTAGTTGGTGGCCTCGACCAGCTCGCTTTGCTGGTAGTCGCGTGCGGTGAAGATGACGCGGTTCTGCACGTCGCCGTCGGGTGCCACCAGGATCACGCCCAGGCGCAGGAACTCGATGTGGTGGAAGACGCTGGCCTTGCGCGGCGCCGTCACCACGCCCACGAAGCTGCTCAGGCTGGACAGCAGCGAAGCGGCCTGGGCAATCACGCGCTGTGGCTGGTCGGGGTGCAGTGCGTGGCCGGCGGCGGCCACGTCGGGTGGCATGTGGCTCAGGTCGTCCAGCTTGAAGGGCCGGGCGGTCAGCATGGTGTCGACGAACAGGCGGTAACCGCGAGCCGTGGGGATGCGCCCGGCGCTGGTGTGCGGGCTGGCGATCAGGCCCAGCTCTTCCAGGTCGGCCATCACGTTGCGGATGGTGGCCGGCGACAGGTCCAGGCCTGACGTGCGCGACAGCGTGCGCGAACCCACGGGTGTGCCGTCGGCGATGTAACGCTCGACCAGGGTCTTCAGGAGCGTGCGGGCACGGTCGTCAAGCATGATGGGCCATTGTAGGTAAGGCCCGTGCGCGGCCTGCCACCCACCCACGGGGCCCCGCTCGATTCGGACCGCTATGGTGTAATCATTTTCATGGGTGCAGGCTTCAGACATGCGGTGATCGTCGGCAAGTACCAGGCGCGGGGCATTCGCCCATTGCTGGAAGAGATTGCGCATTTCCTGGTCGGTCTGGGCCTGGAGGTGTCTTTCGAGCGCGAAACCGCGCAGGCCACCGGCGTCACCGACTTCGACATGCTGGACCCGCCCGAGATGGGCCAGCGCTGCGACCTGGCCGTGGTGGTGGGTGGCGACGGAACGATGCTGGGCATTGCACGTGAACTGGCGCGCTGGAAGATGCCGCTGGTGGGCATCAACCAGGGCCGGCTGGGTTTCATCACCGACGTGGCCATCGGCCAGTACAAAGAAGCGCTGGCGCCCATGGTGGCGGGCGACTACGAAGAAGAAAGCCGCTCGATGCTGGAAGGTGACGTCTGGCGCGACGGCGAGAAGATCTTCGAAGGCCTGTCGCTGAACGACGTGGTGGTCAGCCGCGGCGCCACCGCCAGCATGGTGGAACTGCGGGTGGACGTGGACGAGGACTTCGTCGCCAACATGCGCGCCGACGGCCTGATCGTGGCCACGCCCACCGGCAGCACGGCCTATGCCTTGAGTGCCGGCGGGCCCATCCTGCACCCCGGCATCGGCGGCTGGGTGGTGCTGCCGATTGCATCGCACACCTTGTCCAACCGGCCCATCGTGTTGCCTGACTCGGGTGAAGTGCGCATCAGCATCGTGGCCGGCAAGGACGTGTCGGCCAACTTCGACATGCACAACCTGGCCAGCCTGATGCACGGCGACCAGGTGCGTGTGCGGCGCTCGGCTTTCAAGGTGCGATTTCTGCACCCACGCGGCTGGAGCTACTACGCCACGCTGCGTCGAAAACTCCGCTGGTACGACGGCGTGGCCTGATCATGCTGAGACGCTTGTCTCTTTGCGACGTGGTCATCGTGGCGCAGCTCGAAATCGACTTCGCGGCCGGCTTTTCGGTGCTGACGGGCGAGACGGGCGCCGGCAAGTCCATCCTCATCGACGCGCTGCAGCTGGCGCTGGGCAACCGCGCCGACGCGGCGCTGGTGCGTGAAGGTGCGGCGCGGGCCGAAGTCAGTGCCGAGTTCGACACACCCGCTGCGCTGAAACCCTGGCTGGACGAGGCAGGCTTCGACAGCGACGACACCTTGCTGCTGCGCCGCAGCGTGGATGCAGCGGGAAAGAGCCGCGCCTGGATCAACGGCAGCCCGGCCACCGTGGCGCAGCTGCGCGAGGCAGCCGACCACCTGGTGGACATCCACGGCCAGCACGCCTGGCAAAGCCTGACCCGCCCGGCCGCCGTGCGTGCGCTCCTCGATGCACAAGCCGGCGCCGACACCGCTGCGCTCACACTGGCCTGGCGGGCCTGGCGCGCGGTGCTGGCGCGGCTGGCCACGGCGCGCGCACAACGCGACACGCTGGAACGTGAACGCGAAAGGTTGGCCTGGCAGATCGGTGAACTGGACAAGCTGCAACCGGCCGATGGCGAATGGGAGCAGCTGAATGCCGAACACCAGCGCCTGGCGCACGGCCAGGCGCTGCTGGACGGCGCCCGCGCGGCACTCGACGCCATCTCCGAAGCCGAGCCCGGCGCCAACACGCTGACGTCGCGCGCCATCAGCGCGCTCGATGAAGTGCAGCGTTACGACAGCGACCTGGGTGTGGTGGCCGATGTGCTGCGCACCGCGCAGGCCCAGCTGGAAGATGCCGCGCACACGCTCAGCGCCTACCTGAACCACCGCGAGCCCGACCCTGAACGCCTGGCCGACCTGGACGGCCGCATTGGCAGCTGGGTGTCGCTTTCCCGTCGCTACCGGCGCAGCCCGGCCGAACTGCCGGCCCTGCTGGCCGGCTGGCAAGCCGAACTGCGGCAGCTGGACGCCGCCGCCGACCTGGAGGCGCTGGAACGCGAAGCGCTGAACGCCGAGCGGGTGTGGCGGCACGAAGCCGAACGCATCTCGCGCCTGCGTCACCGCGCCGCGCCCAAGCTGGGCACTGCCGTCACCCAGGCCATGCAACAACTGGGCATGGCCGGTGGCCGCTTCGAGGTGGCCGTATCCGCAGCCGACGAGCCGCAGTCGCATGGCCTGGACGTGGTGGAGTTCCGCGTCGCCGGCCATGCCGGCAGCACACCGCGTCCGCTGGCCAAGGTGGCATCGGGCGGGGAACTGTCGCGCCTGGCTTTGGCCATTGCGGTGACCACGGCAAACCAAGGCGGCGCAGCCACGCCCACACTCATCTTCGACGAGATCGACGCCGGTGTCGGCGGCACCGTGGCCGACAGCGTGGGCCGGCTGATGAAGCAGCTGGGCCGCAGCGCGCAGGTGCTGGCGGTCACGCACCTGGCGCAGGTGGCCGCCTGCGCCGACGGGCACTTCGTGGTCAGCAAGGCACTGAAAGGCAAACAGACGCTGTCGGACATCCAGCCCGTCGAAGGCGAAACCCGCGTCGGCGAGATCGCGCGCATGCTGGGTGGCGAGAAACTGTCGGGCATGGCACATGCCCAGACCTTGTTGAACACGGCCGTGAAGGAAGGCAAGTGAGCGAGTGGATGACGCTGGACCCGCGCCAGCAACGCGACGAGGTGATCCTGATCACCGGCATTTCGGGTTCGGGCAAGTCGGTGGCGCTGCACGCGCTGGAAGACGCCGGTTATTTCTGCGTCGACAACCTGCCGCCCGAGCTGCTGCGCGATTTCATCCGCCTGGAACACGACCGCTTCACGCGCAGCGTGGCGGTGGCGGTGGACGTGCGCACGGCCACGTCGCTGCCCGGCCTCGTTCCGCTGATCGACCAGCTGCGTGTTGAAGGCCTGCGGGTGCACCCGATCTTCCTGGATGCCAGCACCGACGCGCTGGTGCGCCGCTATTCCGAGACCCGCCGGCCGCACCCACTGACCGCACCCAGCGAAAACGACAACGCCCGTGCGCTGATCGAAGCCATCGAACTCGAACGCAACCTGCTGGCCGACCTGCGCGAGGTGTCCACCGTCATCGACACCAGCCAGCTGCGCCCGGCGCTGCTGCGCAGTTGGGTGCGCAAGCTGGTGGGGGCGCGCGAATCGGCATTGACGCTGGTCTTCGAGAGCTTCGCCTTCAAACACGGGGTGCCGCTGGACGCCGACTACGTGTTCGACGTGCGCGTGCTGCCCAACCCCTACTACGTGCGCGAACTGCGGCCGCTGACCGGGCGCGACACCCCGGTGGCGGCCTTCCTGGACGCACAGCCCGAAGCGGGCGAGATGCTGGCGCAGATCCGCGACTTCCTGGCGCGCTGGCTGCCGGCCTTTGAAGACGACCAGCGCAGTTACCTCACGGTGGCCATCGGCTGCACGGGCGGGCAGCACCGCTCGGTGTACAGCGTGGAATGGCTGGCTCGCCACTTCCAGGCGCAATACGCCACGCTGGTGCGCCACCGCGAACTGGGTCCGCTGGAATGACGGTGGCTGTGCGCGACGGGGCGGCGTCTGTATCGCCGCTGCCGCTGTTTCCGCTTCGCCTGGTGCTGTTTCCAGGTGCCGTTCTGGGCCTGAGGGTTTTCGAAGCCCGCTACCTCGACCTGGTGTCGGACTGCCTGCGCTCGCGCCAGCCCTTTGGCGTGATCTGCCTGCGGCAAGGCGCCGAGGCGGGGCCCAGCAAAAGGACACCCGCGATGGAGTCGGTGGGCGTGCTGGCCCACATCGACGAGGTCGACGCAGAACAGCCTGGCATCCTGCGGGTGCAGTGCAGCGGCCGCCAGCGTTTCCGTGTCAAGGAAACACCCGTGCAGCGCGACAATGGCTTGTGGGTGGCGCCCGTCGACCTGCTGCCGCCAGACCCCGTGCGTGTGCCGGGGCCGGCCGTGCTGCCCACCGTGACGGCGCTGGCCGAAGCCATCAAAAAACTGCAGGAACGCGACGCCGAGCCCTTTGCCCAGCCCTACCGGCTCGACGACGCAGGCTGGGTGGCCAACCGCTGGTGCGAATTGCTGCCGATTCCACTGCCGGCCAAGCAAAAGCTGATGGAGCTGGACGACCCGGTCATCCGGCTGAGCCTGGTGGACGGTTACCTGCGCGACAAGAAAGTCGTTGTCGGCTGAGCGTCTCACCCGGCTGCCAAGAGCCGCCGCACGGGCGCCGGCAGGCCCAGAGCCAAGGCTTCGTCCAGCGTGCACCAGCGCCCGGGCGGCAGCACGGGTGGCTGAGGCGCCGCACCAGGACCCCATTGCCACCGCAAGGGGTGCAGCGTCCAGTCGAAGTGGGTCAGCGTGTGCTGCACGGTCGGCAGCCATTCGCCTTGGCCGGGCCAGGGTTCGGTCAGTGCCTCCAGTGCAGTGACCGACGGGTAGTCGGGCAAGGTCCACAAACCCGCCCAGACACCGGTTTCCGGCCGCTGCACGAGCCACACCCTGCTGCGGTGCTCCAGCCACAGCAGCGCGTTTTCGCGCTGGCTGCGCTTCAGCCGTCGGGTCTTGATGGGAAACCGCTGCGGCTCACCGCTGGCCAGGGCTTTGCAATCGCCCGCCAGCGGGCAGCGTTCACAGGCCGGCTTGCGGGTGCAGACGGTCGCACCCAGGTCCATCAAGCCCTGGGTGTAGGCCTCGACGCCGGTGCGGGGCAGCAGGTCTTGCGCGTTTTGCCACAACGCTTCTTGCTCGCGTGCCAGAGACAGATCGCCTTCGAAACCCAGCGCACGCGACAGCACCCGCTTGACGTTGCCGTCCAGGATGGCCACCCGCTCGCCGAAGCAGAAAGCCGCAATCGCCGCCGCCGTGGACCGGCCGATGCCCGGCAGTTCCTGCAGCCGCTGGCTGCTGGCCGGAAAGTGCCCGCCATGTTGTGCCACCACCGCCTGCGCGCAGCGGTGCAGGTTGCGCGCCCGGCTGTAGTAGCCCAGGCCGCTCCACAGCGACAGCACGTCGTCCAGTCGCGCGGCGGCGAGCTCGGCCACGGTGGGAAAGCGCTGCAGAAAACGCGCGTAGTAGTCGAGCACGGTGCTCACCTGTGTCTGCTGCAGCATCACCTCGGACAGCCACACGCGGTAGGGGTCGCGCGTGCCTTGCCAGGGCAGGTCGTGGCGGCCGTGCTGGCGCTGCCAGCGCACCACACGCGTGGCCAGGCTGGCCTGTGTCATCAGCAGGGGGTGTGCTGGCGAATCTGGCGCGCGGCGGCGCTCAAGCAGCGTCCTGCTGCGCCGTTTCGGCCTGCAGCGAGATGCGCGCCACCGTGGGTTCCTGACCCAGGCGGCGGGCGCTGCCGACCGCTTCGTCGGCCACGGCGTTCAAGCGCGCCAGCATCTCGGCCACGTGCTGGTCCTGCGACTCGACTTCGGCGATGCGCTGTTCCAGTTCACCGGCCGCCACCTGCACCCGCTGCAGCGCTTCGCGCCGGCGTGTGAAGCCGCGGCGGCGTTCGCGCAGTTGCATGTCCACCTGGCCCTGCGCCGACTTGCTCCAGAGTTCGATCTCGCCAGCGGCGTTTTCGAACACCACCCGCAGCTTGCTCAGCAACATGCGGCGGAACTGCTCGGCAAAGCCGGGCGCGGCCATGCGCAGCGCCTGGCCCAGGCCCAGGTAGCGGCTGTAGTTGTGTTCGATGCGGTCCAGCTCGTCGAAAAACGGTGTCAGCACCGGCATCGGGTTCAGCGCAAAGGCAAAACCGAACTCGGTGTTGAGCTGGCGGAAACTGCCTTCCAGCATCAGGCGCATTTCTTCGGACTGCGCACGGGCCTTGCCCAGCGAGGCCTTCACGCGTGTCATCAACGTGTCGAAAGCGCTGCGGCCGCCCAGGTTGAAGGGCCGCGAGCTCATGGCCGACTGCATGGCACCCAGTTCGGCGCGCAGCGACTCGGCCGACAGCAGCGCCATCACCGACTTCAGGATGCGCGCCTGCACCGCGCGCAGCGCACCCAGCTTGGCGGTGCAGCGTTCGAAGTCGGCGGTTTCGGCGTCCACCCGCTCCAGCATCAGGCGTGTCTTGGCGCCGCTCTTGCCACGCAGGCCGCGCAGTTCAAGCAGCTGTTCCGACTGGCCCCGGCGGCGGTCGCTGAGCCGGCGGCCGGCCGAGTGGCGCAGCTGTTCGACCACCGACACGGCGGACTGCACCAGCAGTTCCTGCCGGCGCGGCAGCAGTTGCGCCACCAGCGCGTCTTCCAGCGCGGGCAGCCGGCTGGCGGCCAGGCGCTTGGGGTCCAGGTCGACACGCGCGGCCAGGGCATCGCGCGCCGACAGCGGAAAAACCCGGCCCAGAGGCACACCCAGGGTCTCGGCGGTGTTCTGGCACTGCTGCTCGATCTGCGCACGCACCTCGGCCGGCGGCACCAGCGGGTCCATCAGCGCGTCGATCTTGTTCAGCACCACAAACCGTTCCAGCGTGGCCTGACCCAGGTGGTCGCGCCAGATGCTCATGTCGGAACGTGTGACACCGGTGTCGGCACCCAGCACGAAGACCACGGCGTGGGCTGAAGGGAGCAGGCCCAGGGTCAGTTCGGGCTCGGCGCCGATGGCATTCAGGCCCGGGGTGTCGATGACCACCAGCCCGCGCTTGAGCAGCGGGTGCGGGTAGTTGATGATGGCGTGGCGCCAGGCCGGCACCTCGACGTTGCCTTGGTCGTCGATGGGCGGGTTGTCTTCGGGGTGTTCATCGTCCCAGAAACCCAGCGCCAGCGCACGTTCCTTGGGCACCCGCTGCGTGCGCGTGACAGCACTCAGCGCCTGCACCAGCGACTGCGCGTTTTTCGGGTCCAGCGGCACGTGGTGCCAGGGTTCGTCACGCGGACGCAGTTCAGCCAGCGAAAGGCCACGCAGCCGGGTTTCAACCGGCAGCAGCGACAGGCGGGAAGGGGCGTCGGCGTCGTGGCGCAGTTCGACCGGGCACATGGTCGTGCGGCCGGGTGTGGCCGGCAACACACGCCGGCCCGCGTCGGCAAAAAAGATGGCGTTGATCAGTTCGGACTTGCCGCGCGAGAACTCGGCCACGAAGGCCAGCACGAGCTTTTCGGACGACAGACGTTCACGCAGGCCGCCGAGCAGGGCGAAGTCGGCGCTGTCCAGCACGTCCTGTTCGGCCAGGGCCTTGCCCAGCAGGGCCACGTGGCGGTCGAGTTCGGCGCGCCAGGTGGCCAAGGCGTCCAGGCTGTCGGCGATGGAACTGTGCATAAAGAGTTGGGCGGCGAAGGCGCAGGCTCGGCAAGGAAACCGCAAAGAACATGCTATCGCAGCACCCGCGCACTGCGGCAGGCGGAATTCACGGGCAAAGCCGGCGTTACCTGCGCTGACAGACCGCGCAGAAGTAGGTCGACCGCTGCGCCTGCACCACACGCCGCACCGGGGCGCCACACTGCAGGCAGGGCTGGCCGGCGCGGCCGTAGACACCGGCCTGCGCCTGGTAGGCGCCGCTGGCGCCGTGCACATCGGTGAAGTCGCGCAGCGTCGAACCGCCCAGGTCCAGCGCCCGGCCCAGCGTGGCCCGCACCGCGGCCAACAAGCGGTGGGCACGTGGCCGGCTGATGCGGTCGGCGCGCAGCGCCGGGTGGATGCCGGCCTGGAAGAGCGCTTCACAGGCGTAGATGTTGCCGGCACCAACCACCACGTCGCCGGCCAGCAGCACGGCCTTGATCGGCGCGCGGCGCGCTTGCAGCGCGGCGTGGAAGAGGCTGGGCGTGAAGGCGGGGTCGAAGGGTTCGGCGCCCAGGCGGGCCAGCAGCTTGGCCGCTGGCAGGTCGGTCAGCGAATCTGACCACAGCACGGCGCCAAAGCGGCGCGGGTCGTTCAGCCGCAGCGTGCCGCAGTCGGTGACCAGATCGAAGTGGTCGTGCGGCCCTGCCGGTGGCGGTTCAGCCAACAGCGCCAGCGAGCCCGACATGCCCAGGTGCAGCAGCAGGCCACCACTTTCAGCGCCGGGCCGCTGCAGCGGCAGCCAGATGTACTTGCCACGCCTTTGTGCCAGGCCAACCGTGGCGCCGACCAGGTCCTGCACCGGCAGCCCGAGCGGCCAGCGCAGCGGTTTGCCCAGGCGCGCAGCGGTGACTCGGGCCCCCATCAAAGGCGCGGCAATGCCCCTTCGGGTGACCTCAACCTCGGGGAGTTCAGGCATAAAACCATTATGTGAGAATGAACCGCAGTCCCTCTGGGACCCTGGGAGTCTTCATGTCTGACCGCCGCCACCGGCGTCTTGAACGGAACACGTGGTGGGCCGTGTTATTGATGGTCCCCTTGCTGGGACTGGGCCTGCAGGCGCACGCCCAGCCGACACCGCCCTCGGCGCCCACCCCTGGGGCGCCGGCTGCCGATGCAGCAGCTGCCGCTCCTGCCGTTCCGTCCAATTCCGCCATGGACGACCGGCTCTTCTACCAATTGCTGATCGGCGAGCTGGCCCTGACCCAGGGCGACGCCGGCACGGCCTATGACTGGCTGCTGGATGCCGCCCGCCGCACGCGCGACGAAGGCCTGTTCAGGCGCACCGTGGACATCGCTCTGCAGTCGCGCGCCGGTGAACAGGCCCTTGCCGCTTCACGCGCCTGGCGCCTGGCGCGGCCCGAATCGCTGGATGCGCTGCGCCTGCAGATGCAGATCCTGCTGGCCCTGAACCGCGCCGACCAGATCGCCGAGCCGCTGCGATCCTTGCTGGAACAGTCGCCGGCGGCCGAGCGCGCCAGCCTGGTGTCGGCGCTGCCCCGCTTCCTGCAACGCGCCAATGACCCGCGCCTGGTGGCCGGTGTCATGGAGGACGTGCTCAAGCCCTACCGCGATCAGGCCGACACCCGCATCCCCACCCGCGTGGCCCTGGGCCGCGCCTGGCTGGAAGCCAAGGAAGCCGACCGTGCGCTGGCGCTGGCACAGGAAGCCCACGCGCTGGAGCCCGGCGCCATCGGCCCGGCCTTGCTGGCCCTGGAACTGATGCGCGACCGGCCGCAGGCCGAGGCCACCGTGCAGGCGTACCTGCTGCAGCCCAGCGCCGAAAACGCGCTGCGCCTGGCCTATGTGCGCCAGCTGATGGGCAGCCAGCGCTACGTCGACGCGGTGACGCAGCTGCAGACCGCCACACAGGCGCAGCCCACGGTCGCGGCGCCCTATCTCACACTGGGCGCGCTGCAGCTGGAACTGAAGCACCGCCCCGAAGGCGAAGCCGCACTGCAGCGCTACATCGAGCTGACCCAGAGTGCGCCCCCGGCCGCCGCCGGACCCACCGTGCCCGGGCCCGCGGGCGAAGACGAAGAAGCCGAGCGCCCCGACCAGGGCCTGGTGCAGGCCTGGCTGATGCTGGCCCAGTCGGCCGAACAGCGCGGGGACTTCAAGGGCGCCGAGGCCTGGCTGGCCAAGATCGAAGACCCCAAGCGTGCACTGGAGGTGCAGTCGCGCCGCGCCTCGATGCTGGCGCGCCAGGGCCGCATCACGCAGGCCCGTGAGCTGATCCGCCAGTTGCCCGAGCGCCAGCCCGAAGACGCACGTGCCAAGGTCATGGCCGAAGCCGCGGTGCTGCGCGAAGGCAAACGCTGGAAAGACGCCTACGAAGTGCTGGCCGGCGGCGCCAAGCGTTTTGGCGACGACGCCGACATGCTGTACGAACAGGCCATGGTGGCCGAGAAGATGGACCGGCTCGAGGACATGGAACGCCTGCTGCGGCGCGTCATCGACATCAAGCCCGACAACGCCCACGCGCACAACGCATTGGGTTACTCATTGGCCGACCGCAAGCTGCGGCTGCCCGAGGCCCGGGTGCTGGTGCAACGTGCGCTGGAACTGTCGCCCGGTGACCCGTTCATCACCGACAGCCTGGGCTGGATCGAATACCGCATGGGCAACTTCGAAGAAGCGGTGCGGCTGCTGCGCCAGGCTTATTCGGCACGACCCGACACCGAAATCGGCGCTCACCTGGGCGAGGTGCTGTGGACGATGGGGCGCCAAGACGAAGCACGCCGCGTGTGGCGCGAAAGCAAAGGCCGCGACGCCAGCAACGATGTGCTGCGCGAGACCCTGGCCCGTTTGCGCGTGGACCTGTGATCCGGGTCTGGCTGGCCGCCACCTTGGCGGCACTGCTGTCGGCATGCGCCACGCCTCCGCCGGCCACCGGCGAGTTGCCCTGGACAGCCGGCCGCCTGAGCCTGCGTGTCGAAGCCACGCCGCAGCGCGCACAGCAGAGCCTGGGTGTGGCTTTCGAGGTGCGCGGCACCGGCGAACAAGGTGAGCTGCGGCTGACGTCCCCGCTGGGCACCCAGGTGGCGGCCGCGCGCTGGGCACCCGGGCTGGCCGTCTTGCGCACTTCCGAAGGCGAACGGTCCTTCACGAACCTGGACGAACTCTCGCGCGAAGCCCTCGGCGAGGCGCTGCCCCTGGCCGCCTTGCCCGACTGGCTGAACGGCCGGCCCTGGACAGCGGCGGCCCACACCCCACGCAGCGACGGTTTCGAACAACTGGGTTGGCAGGTGCAGACCGACCGCCTGGCACAAGGCTGGGTCAGCGCAAGCCGCGCCGCGGCGCCGGCCATCGAGCTGCGTGCCCGACTCGACCGTGCCGACTGACGATGGCCCTGCGCGCGCTGCATGACCTGCCGGCCCCGGCCAAGCTGAACCGCTTCCTGCACGTGGTGGGCCGGCGCGCGGACGGCTACCACCTGCTGCAGTCGGTGTTCGTGCTCATCGACTGGGCCGACCGCCTGCACATCGAACGCCGCGATGACGGCCGGCTGTTGCGCCACGACCTGTCCGCCGCGCTGCCTGCCGACGACCTGTGCTTGCGCGCCGCTCGGGCACTGCAAGCCGCCAGTGGCTGCACCCTGGGCGCCGACATCCACATCGACAAGCAGGTACCCTGGGGTGCCGGCATGGGCGGCGGCAGCTCCGATGCGGCCACCACGCTGCTGGCGCTGAACCGGCTGTGGGGCCTGGGCTGGACCCGCGCGCGCTTGTGTGAACTGGGGCTGAAGCTGGGCGCGGACGTGCCCTTCTTCGTGGCCGGGCGCAGCGCCTTCGTGCAGGGCATCGGCGAACAGCTCACCCCGATGCGTGTGCCGGCTGCGCAATATGCCGTGGTGAAACCGCCGCAGGCGATCGCCACACGCGACATATTCGAGCATCCGCTGCTGGCCCGCGACACCGGAACTGTTATAGTCACGGGCTCTTTCGATGTCACAGGTTTTACCGGTTGGCCCGCAGAATGGGCGGCAGAGTTCGGCAAGAACGACCTGCAACCCGCTGCCGAAGACCGGTGCCCTGAAGTGGCACAAGCCGCAAGCTGGCTGAAGACCCGTTACGGCAACAGCCGCATGACGGGCTCGGGCAGCGCGGTTTTTGCCACAGTCACCGAAAGCAGCGGTTCAGCCGGTTCACCCTTGGCGACATTTCCAGCGGAAGCACTTCCGCCGGGTTGGGTGGGCAGGATGTGCCGCGGTCTGGATGAGCACCCTTTGCGGGGTTGGGCATCCGACTGAAAAACCTGTGTAGGGGAGTCGCCAAGTTGGTCAAGGCATCGGATTTTGATTCCGACATGCGAGGGTTCGAGTCCTTCCTCCCCTGCCAAATTCTTCTGTTTCGTCTGCTGACCCAGCCCACCTGCCCCGCCCAGCGGCGCCCTGCGGAGTAAACACCGTGCTGTTCAACACCGTGCTGTTCACCGGCAACGCCAACCCGGTGCTGGCACAGGAGATCGCCAGTCACCTGGGGGTCGAACTGGGGCAGGCCGACGTGGGCCGTTTTTCCGACGGTGAAGTCACCGTCGAGATCCACCAGAACGTGCGCGCCCGCGACGTCTTCGTGGTGCAGCCAACCTGCGCGCCCACGAACGAATACCTGATGGAACTGGCGTTCATGGTCGATGCACTCAAGCGTGCCAGTGCACGCCGCATCACCGCCGTCATTCCCTACTTCGGCTACGCCCGCCAGGACCGCCGGCCGCGCAGCATGCGCGTGCCCATCAGCGCCAAGGTGGTGGCCAACATGCTCGAAACCGTGGGCGTCGAACGGCTGCTCACGATGGACCTGCACGCCGACCAGATCCAGGGTTTCTTCGACATCCCGGTGGACAACATCTACGCCAGCCCGGTGCTGCTGTCCGACCTGAAGAGCAAGAACTACCCCAACCTGGTGGTCATTTCGCCCGACGTGGGCGGAGTGGTGCGCGCCCGCGCGCTGGCCAAGCAGTTGGGTTGCGACCTGGCCATCATCGACAAGCGCCGGCCCACGGCCAACGTGTCCGAAGTGATGCACGTCATCGGCGAGATCGAAGGCCGCAACTGCGTGATCATGGACGACATGATCGACACCGCCGGCACGCTGGTGAAAGCCGCCGAGGTGCTGAAGGAACGTGGCGCGAAGAGCGTCTACGCCTACTGCACGCACCCCGTGTTTTCCGGCCCGGCGGTCGAGCGCATCAAGAATTCGCAGATCGACGAAGTGGTCATCACCAACACCATCCCGCTGTCCGACGCCGCCAAGGCCTGCGGCAAGATCCGGCAGCTGTCGGTGGCGTTTTTGTTCGCCGAGACCATCCGCCGCATCAGCGACGGTGAATCGGTGACGTCCCTGTTCGCGGAGCAGAACAACAACTTCTGATCCGCTGGCACCGGGGCCGCGCGTCGCGTGGCCTCTTCACCCCAGGCAGCCTGGTCGCGGGCGCCTCATTCACAGCCTACGAGCGTACGCTGCAGGGGACCGGAGCGAGCCGCCGCCTGCGCAACGCCGCCAAGGTGCCGGGCATCGTCTACGGTGCCGGCACACCCGCCATGATCGAACTCGATCACAACGCCCTGTTCTTCGCGCTGAAGAAAGAGGCCTTCCACTCGTCGATCCTCGAGATGGACCTGGCGGGCACCACGCAGAAGGTTCTGCTGCGCGACTTCCAGATGCACGCCTACAAGCCGATGGTGCTGCACATCGACTTCCAGCGCGTCGACGAAACCACCAAGGTGCGCAAGAAGGTGCCTTTGCACTTCACCGGTGAAGAAACGTCGCCGGCCGTGAAGACCGACAAGTGCCTGGTCAGCCATGTGCGCCTGGACCTGGAAATCGAGTGCCTGGCTTCGCAGCTGCCCGAGTTCGTGACCATCGACCTGAGCGGCCTGAGCAAAAACCAGAGCCTTCACGCCAGCGACCTGAAGCTGCCCGACGGCATCAAGTACGTCAAACACGGCACCCAGAACCCGGTGATCGTGGCCGTGACCGTGCCGAAGGAAGAAGTCGAAGAAGTTGTCGCGCCGGTGGTGGCCGCCAAGGGCAAGGAACCCAAGGCCAAGAAGAGCGAAAAGCAGAACGCCAAGTAAGCTCGGCACCCCCGAAAGGGCGAGGCCGCCGCATGCGGTCCCTCCCCCTTCGACAGGCCCCACTGCGTGGGGCCTTTTTCATGCCCGCGCCTCCCATAATCTGAACCCATGATTCGACTGTTTGTCGGCCTGGGCAACCCCGGCACTGAATACGAAGCCACGCGGCACAACGCCGGCTTCTGGTGGATCGACGCGCTGGCGTCCCAGTGGGGCGCGCGCCTGGTGCCCGAACGCAGTTACCAGGCGTTGGCCGCACGTGTCAGCCGCAGCGTCGGGCCGGTGTGGCTGTTGCAGCCGATGACCTTCATGAACCGCTCGGGTGTGTCGGTGGCCACGCTGGCGCGTTTTTTCAAGATCGAGCCGGCGCAGATCCTGGTGGTGCACGACGAACTCGACCTGCAGCCCGGCCAGGCCAAGCTGAAGTTCGGTGGCAGCGCCGCCGGCCACAACGGCCTGAAAGACATCCACGCCATGCTGGGCACGCAGGACTTCTGGCGCCTGCGGCTGGGCATCGGCCACCCGGGCGTGAAGGCCGAGGTGGTGAATTACGTGCTGAAGAAACCCTCGGCCGAACACCGCGAGGCCATCGACAAGGTCAGCGAGCAGTCGCTGAAAGCCGTTGACCTGATGCTGGCCGGCGAGATGGACAAGGCGCTGGCGCTGGTGCACGCTCAGCCGCCGCGACCCAAACCCCCACGCCCGGGAGACCTGTGATGAAGACCCTCATTGCCCTGGTTCTGGCCGCCGCCGCCGTGTCGGCCGTGCAGGCGCAGACTGTCTGGCGCTGCGGACCCGACGGCCGCACCTTCTCCGACACGCCCTGCCGCGATGGCAAGGCCCTGGAGAGCCCGTTGGCACGCCCGGTCGCCGACGTCTACAGCGCGCAGGAAGTGGCGGAACGGGAAAAGGCCCTGGCCGACCGCCTGGTGCAGGAACGCCAGCAGAGAGAACGTCAGGTGGTGGCCGGCGCGGCCGGCATCAACGGCTCGCGCCTGGTCAAGCCGTCGGATGTGCGCAAGGCTCGGCCGCAGGCGAAGCCGCACCGCCTTGAAGCGAGTGGTACTTGGCCAGCAGCTGCACCTTCGTTTCGACGTGCGCGGGATTGACCGGGATGCAGCTCACCGGGCACACCTGCACACACTGCGGTTCGTCGAAGTGGCCCACACATTCGGTGCAGCGGCCCGCGTCGATCTCGTAGATCTCCACGCCCATGCTGATGGCCTGGTTCGGGCACTCGGGTTCGCAGACATCGCAGTTGATGCATTCGTCCGTGATCCACAGCGCCACGACTCAGACCTCCCTGCGCCGGACGAACACGGCAAGCGCAAGCATGCGCTCGCCGCGCAAGGCGGGGCAAAGCATGCTTTGCCGATTCCCGCCTTGCGTGTCCGTGATCCACAGCGCCATCTTGTTCAGCCCTCGGGTTGTGTGACGCGGTCGCGCAAGCGCCGCAACACCGAGGGTGCCACGAACTTGGAAACATCACCGCCGAGGCTGGCAATCTCGCGCACGAAGGTGCCGCTGACAAACTGGAACTGGTCGGACGGTGTCATGAACACGGTTTCCACGTCGGGCATCAGCTGGCGGTTCATGCCGGCCATCTGGAACTCGTACTCGAAGTCGCTCACGGCGCGCAGGCCACGGACCACCACCTTGCCGCCGATGCTGCCGACGAAGTCGCTGAGCAGGCCGCGGAAGGCCATGACCTCGACGTTTTTGTAGGGCGCAGCGATCTCCGTGGCCAGCGCCACACGCTCGGCGATCGTGAACATCGTGCGTTTGTGGTGGCCCGCCGCCACCGCCAGGATCAGGCGGTCGAACAGGCGTGAGGCGCGGCGCATCAGGTCTTCGTGGCCCAGGGTCATGGGGTCGAAGGTGCCGGGGTAGACGGCGGTCAGCGGTGCTTTCAGTGTCATGGCGGCGTTCCCGTCATCGGCTGGGTCAGTCCCTGGCGTGGGCAGTGTAGCCGTGCTCACGCGGCACGCAGCCACAGCTGGGCATGCACCGCACCGGCTTTCAGGCTGCGGTGCAGCGTGCAGCCGGCGGGTGCTTCGACCAACGGCTGACCTGATTCGACGTAGAGAAAACCGCCCGGCACCACCAACCTGGCTGCAGCCGCTGCTGCAGCCGGTGCCTTGCCACTGTCGAAGGGCGGATCCAGCAGCACCAGTTCGAAGCGGTCGGCCTGCGCACGCGAAATCCAGGACATGGCGTCGGCCCGCAGCGGTGTCACCGCTGCGGCATCCAGCCGCTGCTTCACTGCCAGCAGGCCCGACACCAGCACCGGGTCTTGTTCGATCAGCAGCACTTCTGCCGCGCCCCGAGACGCGGCTTCGAAGCCCAGCGCGCCGGTGCCGGCAAAGGCGTCCAGCACACGCCAGCCCGTCAGGTCCTGACCGAGCCAGTTGAAGAGGGTCTCTCGCACGCGGTCGGGCGTCGGACGCAGGCCGGGGCGGTCGGGCACGGTCAGCTTGCTGCGTTTCCACAGGCCACCGATCAGGCGCACCTCACCCGGGTGATGGGTGGCCGGTTTGATGACAGGGCGGGTGGACTTGGGGTCGCGGCCGTGGGCCTGGGGTTTGGCTTTCATGTCTTCGGGTTCACGTCTCTTCACTCATTGGCGCACCGCAATGCCCTGGCTCGCCATCAGCGCCTTGGCCTGGCCGACGGTGAATTCGCCGTAATGGAAGATGCTGGCCGCCAGCACCGCGTCAGCGCCGCCCACGCGGATGCCTTCGGCCAGGTGCTGCAGTGCGCCCACACCGCCGCTGGCGATCACCGGCACCGGCACGGCGTCGCTGACGGCACGGGTCAGTTCCAGGTCGAAGCCGATCTTGGTGCCGTCGCGGTCCATGCTGGTCAGCAGGATCTCGCCGGCGCCGTGTTCGGCCATCCGGCGCGCCCAGGCCACGGCGTCCAGGTGCGTGTTCTTTCGGCCGCCATGGGTGTAGACGTCCCAGCCAGGGCCCTTGGCGGCCAGGTCGTCGCCGACGCGGCGTTTGGCGTCGATGGCGACCACGATGCACTGCGCGCCGTACTTGTCGCTGGCGTCGGTGATGACCTGCGGATCGGCCACCGCCGCCGAATTGAAGCTGACCTTGTCGGCACCCGCATTCAGCAGCCGGCGCACGTCGGCCACCGTGCGCACCCCGCCGCCCACGGTGAGCGGGATGAACACCTGCGACGCCACCGCTTCGATGATGTGCAGGATGAGGTCACGGCCGTCGCTGGTGGCGGTGATGTCCAGGAAGGTCAGTTCGTCGGCGCCCTGTTCGTTGTAGCGGGCGGCAATCTCCACTGGGTCACCGGCATCGCGCAGTTCGACGAAGTTGACGCCCTTCACGACACGTCCACCGGTCACGTCCAGGCAGGGAATGATTCTTTTGGCCAGCATCTTGGGGTTTTCCTGCCCTGCATCTTAGGGCCTCGCCGCAGGTGTCCTGGAATGAACGGCGCCGGAGCTTCGTATCCTCCGCAGAGCCAAGCCCGTGCTCGAACAAGGAGGAGCCCCCATGAAGCTGTCCCACACCCTGACCGGCGCCGCCGTGCTGGCTCTGACCGCGGTCACGCTGCCGGCTGCAGCCCAGATCCAGCTCTACGCGACGACGCTGAGCGGCGCCAACGAAAACCCGTCGAATGCCTCGCTGGGCAGCGGCGCTGCGGTGGTCACTGTCGACATGGGTCTGCTGACGATGCGTCTGCAGACCACCTTCGCCGACCTCACGGGCAATGTGACGGTTGCGCACATCCACTGCTGCGTCACGGCGCCGGGCAATGTGGGCGTGGCCACGCAGACGCCTTCCTTCGTCGGCTTCCCGGTGGGCGGCACCTTCGGGTCCTACGACAACACCTTCGACATGACCCTGGCGTCGAGCTACAACCCGGCCTTCGTCACCGCCAACGGCGGCACCGTGGACGGGGCTTTTGCGGCTTTGGTCAACGGCTTCGACGCCGGCCGTGCCTACCTGAACATCCACAGCACTTTTGCCCCGGGTGGCGAGATCCGGGGTTTTCTTGCACCGGTGCCCGAGCCCGAAACCTATGCGCTCATGCTGGGCGGCCTGGCCCTCGTGGGCTGGGTGGCGCGCCGCCAGAAGCGCGCCTGAGTTGGGGGCCCGAAGCTGCGGCCCCGGCCGCGGCTTCAGGCCGACGCCAGCTCGTCAGCGCGCTGCTGAGCGGCAGCAAAGTCCAGCGCGCCGGTGTAGATGCTGCGACCGCAGATCACCCCTTCGACACCTTCGAACTCCACCGCGCACAGGCGTTCGATGTCGGCCAGGTCGGACAGACCACCCGAGGCGATGACCGGAATGGACAGCGCCTGCGCCAGCTTCACCGTGGCTTCGATGTTGATGCCCGTGAGCATGCCGTCGCGGCCGATGTCGGTGTAGATGACACCTTCGACACCGTAGTCCTCGAACTTCTTCGCCAGGTCGATGACCTCGTGGCCGGTGAGCTTGCTCCAGCCGTCGGTGGCCACCTTGCCGTCCTTGGCGTCCAGCCCCACGATGATGTGGCCACCGAAGGCGCTGCAGGCGTCTTTCAGGAAACCCGGGCTCTTGACCGCGGCGGTGCCGATGATGACGAAGCTCAGGCCGTCGTCCAGGTAGCGTTCGATGGTGTCCAGGTCGCGGATGCCGCCGCCCAGTTGCACCGGAATCTCGTCGCCCACCTCACGCAGGATGGCCTTGATGGCGGCTTCGTTGATGGGCTTGCCGGCAAAGGCGCCGTTCAGGTCCACCAGGTGCAGGCGCCGGGCGCCGGCGTCCAGCCAGCGTCTGGCCATGGCGGCGGGGTCTTCGCCGAAGGTGGTGGACGCCTGCATGTCACCTTGTTGAAGGCGGACGCACTTGCCGTCCTTGAGGTCGATGGCCGGTATCAGCAGCATGGCTCGGTTTGAGCGTGGTGGAGGGTGGGGGGCAAAGCCGCGAGAAGAGGCCGCTGAATCAGGACATCGGGCGGGCCGGCACCGTCAAGGCTTCCAGTTCAGGAAGTTGCGGTACAGGGACAAGCCTTGTTCAGCGCTTTTCTCGGGATGGAATTGGGTGGCGAAAATGTTATCCCGTGCCACGGCACAGGTAAAGCGTTCACCGTAATCCGTGCGACCCACGCTGTGCCTGGGGTCGTCCGGCGCGGCGTAGTAGCTGTGCACGAAGTAGAACCAGGATTCGTCGGGCACACCCGCCCACAGCGCGTGCGGCGCCTGCGACACGCGGTTCCAGCCCATCTGCGGCACCTTGTAGCGGCTGCCGTCGGGCTGCAGGCGGCCTTCGAGCCGGAAGCGCTTCACCTGGCCCGGGATGAGCCCGAGGCCCGGGGTGTCCTGCTCTTCGCTGTGGTCCAGCAGCATCTGCATGCCCACGCACACGCCCATCAGCGGCTTGTGGGCGGCGGCGTGCAGCACCGCTTCTTTCAGGCCGCTGTCCTGCAGTTCGCGCATGCAGTCGCGCATGGCGCCTTGGCCGGGCAACACGACCCGGTCGGCCGCCAGCACCTCTTCGGGTTTCTGCGTCACGATCACCTCGACGCCCGTGCCCGCCGCCACGTGCATCACGGCCTGCGATACCGAGCGCAGATTGCCCATGCCGTAGTCGACGACCGCCACCGTGGCCATGGGACTACAGACTGCCTTTGGTGGAAGGGATGACACCGGCCGACCGCGGGTCGGGTGTCAGCGCCATGCGCAGGGCCCGCGCAAAGGCCTTGAACACCGTTTCACACTGGTGGTGCGCGTTGTCGCCCTTCAGGTTGTCGATGTGCAGCGTGACCAGCGCATGGTTGGCAAAACCCTGGAAAAACTCGTAGGTCAGCTGCGTGTCGAAGCCGCCCACCATGCCGGCCTTGAACGGCACGTCCATGTGCAGACCGGGGCGGCCGGAGAAGTCCACCACCACGCGCGACAGCGCTTCGTCCAGCGGCACGTAACTGTGGCCGTAGCGGGTGATGCCCTTTTTGTCGCCCACCGCCGCAGCCACCGCCATGCCCAGCGTGATGCCCACGTCTTCCACCGTGTGGTGGCCGTCGATGTGCAGGTCGCCCTTGGCGTCGATCTCCAGGTCGATCAGGCCGTGGCGCGCGATCTGGTCCAGCATGTGGTCGAAAAAGCCGATGCCGGTGGACAGCTGCGCAGCGCCGCTGCCGTCCAGGTTCAGCACGACGCGGATCTGCGTTTCCTTGGTGTCGCGGCGGATGTCGGCGGTGCGGTTCATGGCGGGGCTCACAGACTGGCTTTCAGGGCCTGGATCATGGCGTCGTTTTCTTCGGGCGCGCCCACGGTCAGGCGCAGGCAGTTGGCCAGCAGCGCGTGCAGACCGGCAATGTGCTTGACCAGCACGCCCCGGGCCTTCATGCCGTCGAAGGCCCGCTTCGAATCGGGCACCCGAACTAGAATCATGTTGGCTTCGCTGGGGAAAGTGTGCACCTCGGGCAGCGAAGCCAGCATCTGCTGCAGTCTGGCGCGTTCGTCTTTCAGCAGCGTCGCCTGGCGCGCGTACTCGCCCGCGTGGTCCAGCGCAAACATCGCCGCTTCGGCATTCAGCACGCTCACGTTGTAGGGCGGGCGCACCTTGTCGATTTCGTCGATCAGCGCGGCCGCACCGCACAGGTAACCCAGCCGCACGCCGGCCAGGCCGAACTTGGACAGCGTGCGCAGCACCAACACGTGTTCGTGACTTGCCAAACGCTGCATCCAGGTGCGGCTGGAAAACGGCTGGTAGGCCTCGTCGAAAACCACCAGGCCCTGCTGCGCGCCCACCGCGGCCACGATGCGGTCGATGACGGCATCGTCGAAGAGGTTGGCCGTGGGATTGTTGGGGTAGGCGATGTAGGTGATGGCCGGCCGGTGTTGTTCGATGGCCGCGAGCATCGCGGTTTCGTCCAGCTCGAAGTTGGCCGTCAGGGGCACGCCGACAAAATTCAGGCCACGCAGCCGGGCCGACATCTCGTACATCACGAAGCCGGGCAGCGGGGCCAGCACCACTGCACCCGGCACGTCGCAGGCCACCGACAGGATGTCGATCAGCTCGTCCGACCCGTTGCCGACGATCAGTTTGCATCCGGCCGGCAATTCAACGGCACGCGACAAAGCCGCCACCAGCTTGGGCACACACTGCGCCGGGTAGCGGTTGATGGCCACACGCCCAAGGCGTTCACCCAGTGCCTGCTGCAGTTCGGGCGGCAGGCGAAAGGGGTTTTCCATCGCGTCCAGCTTGATGAAACCGGCGCTGGGCTGGATGGCGTAGGCGTGCATGCTCTGCACGTCCTGGCGGATGGTGTGGGCGATGCGCTGGCTCAGGGGCTTCATGGCGTTGTCAGATTGGGCGCTCATGGCAAGGCCGCCAGACGCAGGATCATCTTGTGCTCACCCTCGTCCACCTCGCCGGTGTAAGTGAACCCCAACTTTTCGTAGAAGGGGCCTGCATTGCCAGGCAAGCCCACGTGGGACAGGCCGACTTCGGGTACGCCCCAACGCCTTGCTTCTTCCACCACCCAGCCCATGGCCAGCCGGCCCAGGCCGCGTTTCTGGTGGCGTGCGTCGATCAGGATGCGCCAGACGTACAACTGCTCGGCCGGTTCTTCCTTGTCCAGGCGGGCGTCGTAGAGCAGCATCATGCCGACCGCTTCTTCGCCGTCGAACATGGCCAGCGCGCGGCCGGCGGGCTGGTAGGCCACTTGGGCCAAGGAACGTTCGGGCGTGGCCACGAAGCGCTTCTGGCCGGCGGCCACGCTGAGCTTGAGCACGGCTTCCACGTTGTCGGCATCCACCGGCCGCACGCTGAAGGCCACCGGCGCACGCGCCGCAGCAGCCTGGCCATTCAGGCGCAGTTCCGCCGCGCGGGCATGCGCCTGCAGGCCTTCGCCGTAGGCCAGCTCGGCGGCCACGGGCCCGAGCAGCTGCGCCCCGGCTTCGCTGACTTCGATCAGGCTGCTGCGCTTGACGAAGTCGTAGACCCCCTGCCGCTGGTGGGCAGCACGTGGTTGGGGCCGGCGCAGTAGTCGCCCAGGCTTTCGCTGGTGAAGGCGCCCAGGAAGATGGCGCCGGCGTGTTTCAGCAGCGGCTCCCAGCGCCCAGGCTCTTTCGAGCTGACTTCCAGGTGCTCGGGTGCGATGCGGTTGCTGATGGCGCAAGCCTCTTCCAGGCTGCGGGTGTGGATCAGCGCACCACGGCCTTCCAGGCTGGCGCGGATGACGTCGCGTCGCGGCATCTCGGGCAGCAGGCGATTGATGGCCTCGTGCACGGCGTCGATGTAGGCCGCGTCGGGGCAGAGCAGGATGCTTTGCGCCAGTTCGTCGTGTTCGGCCTGGCTGAAGAGGTCCATCGCCACCCAGTCGGGCGGTGTCGTGCCGTCGGCCAGCACCAAAATCTCGCTGGGCCCGGCGATCATGTCGATGCCCACCTGGCCGAACACCCGGCGCTTGGCGCTGGCGACGTAGGCGTTGCCGGGGCCGGTGATCTTGTCCACCCGCGGCACGGTGGACGTGCCGTAGGCCAGCGCGGCCACGGCCTGTGCGCCGCCGATCGTGAACACACGGTGCGCACCGGCGACACAGGCCGCGGCCAGCACCAGTGCGTTGCGTTCACCCTTGGGCGTGGGCACGACCATCACGATCTCGCCCACCCCGGCCACCTGCGCCGGAATGGCGTTCATCAACACGCTGCTGGGGTAGGCCGCCTTGCCGCCCGGCACGTAGATGCCCACGCGGTCCAGCGGCGTCACCTTCTGGCCCAGCAGGTTGCCGTCGGCGTCGCGGTACTGCCAGCTGCGGCTGGACGCGTCGAGCTGCCGCTGGTGGTAGTCGCGCACCCGTTCGGCAGCAGCCAGCAGGGCGCCACGCTGAGCGGGAGTGATGCTGTCCAGCGCGGCTCGCAGCTCCGCTGCGCCGATTTCCAGGTCGACCACGCTGCTCGCCTGCACCTGGTCAAAACGCGCGGTGTACTGCAGCACCGCCGCGTCGCCGCGCAGACGCACGTCGTCCACGATCTCGGCGACCCGGGCCTCGATGGCCGCGTCGGTCTCGGCCGACCAGTGCAGCACCTGCTGGAAGCGGGCTTCGAAGTCGGCGTCGGTGGTGGCCAGCCGGCGGATGTCGACGGCTGTCATGCGTTGCGCTCCGGTTCGGCGGCTGCCACGGCCGCTTCGAATGCGTCGATCAAGGCGCGCAAGGCTTCGCGCTTGAGCTTCAGCGCCGCCGGGTTGACCACCAGACGGGCCGAGATGTCCATGATGCGCTCCACCTCCACCAAGTGGTTGGCCCTGAGCGTGCTGCCGGTGGACACCAGGTCGACGATGGCATCGGCCAGCCCGGTCAACGGCGCCAGTTCCATGCTGCCGTAGAGCTTGATCAGGTCCACGTGCACGCCCTTGGCCGCGAAATGCTGGCGTGCGGTGTGGGTGTACTTGGTGGCCACGCGGATGCGCGAGCCCTGTTTGACGGCCGCGTCGTAGTCGAAGTCGGCGCGCGTGGCCACGCTCATGCGGCAGCGCGCGATCTTCAGATCGACGGGCTTGTACAGGCCCTCGCCGTCTTCCAGCAGGCTGTCCAGGCCCGCCACACCCAGATCGGCGCCGCCATGGCGCACGTAGGTGGGCACGTCGCTGGCGCGCACCAGCACCACCCGCACGTCAGGCCTTGTCGTGCCGATGATGAGCTTGCGACTCTTCTCCGGGTCTTCCAGCACCTCGATGCCGGCCGCGCGCAAAAGCGGCAGCGAGTCGTCGAAGATGCGTCCCTTGGACAGTGCGAGCGTGATCATGGGTGGGGTTTCCCGGTGCACGCTGTCAGGGGCCGAAGTTCACCGCACAGGCGGCGCGCAGCGGTTCCCCGCGGCACACCGCAGGGTGTTTCAGTGGGGGTGGTGCCCGGCCGCGGCTGCGCCAACAGCAGGCGCTGCGGCGTGTTCGGCAGGAGTGAGCGTTTTCATCGACAGGGCGTGGATCTGCTCGCGCATTCTATCGCCCAGGGCCGCGTAGACCAGCTGGTGGCGGCGCACGCGCGACAGCCCTTCGAAGCGGGCCGACACGATGGTGGCAAAGAAGTGCCGGCCGTCGCCTTCCAGTTCCAGGTGTTCACACGGCAGGCCGGCAGCGATGAAGTCGCGGACTTCTTGGGGGGTGGGATCAGCCATGACGCAATTGTCTCAGGTGCGGAGCTTGTAGCCCGTGGACAGCAGGCGCAGCGCGATGCCGGCGACCAGCACGAAGCTGCCACCCACCACCGCCAGGCTGAGCCAGGGCGATGCATCGCTGACACCGAAGAAGCCGCGCCTGAAGCCGTCGATCATGAAAAAGAAGGGGTTCAGGTGGCTCACCGCCTGCCACACCGGCGGCAGGCTCTGGACCGAATAGAACACGCCCGACAGGAAGGTCATGGGCATGATGACGAAGTTCTGGAAGGCCGCCAGCTGGTCGAACTTCTCGGCCCACAGCCCGGCGATCAAGCCCAGCGAACCCATCATGCCGGCGCCAAGGGCCGCAAACACCAGCATCCACCAGGGCTCGGCCAGGCGCAGCGGCGCAAACCACACCGTGACCAGCAGCACCCCGCCGCCCACCACCAGGCCACGCACGATGGACGCACCCACGTAGGCCACGAACCAGGCCCAGTGGCTCAGCGGCGTGACCAGCAGGAACACCAGGTTGCCGGTGATCTTGCTTTGAATGAGCGAACTGCTGCTGTTGGAAAACGCGTTCTGCAAGACGCTCATCATCACGAGGCCCGGCACCAGGAAGCTGGTGTAGGCCACCCCGGGCAGCGCCTGCACATGGTCTTCGAGCACGTGGCCGAAGATCATCAGGTACAGCAAGGCCGTCAGCACCGGCGCGGCCACGGTCTGGAAGGCCACCTTCCAGAAGCGCAGCACTTCCTTGCGGAACAGCGGGGCCGCGCCGGCCAACACCCCACCCGTGCCGCTCATGCCGGTGCTCCCTGCATGATTTCCAGGAACACGTCCTCCAGGTCGGCGCGGCCGATTTCCAGGTCTTCGATCTTGACGCCGCTGGTGCGCATCAGGGTCAGCAGCGTTTCCACCTCGGCCGCGTCATGGGCCTTCACCTGCACGGTGCGGCCGGTGACACGGGCCTTGTCAGCCACGGCCGCGGGCAGCGCCGAGTCGGTCTTGAAACGCAACATCGTGCTGGCCGTTCCCGCCAGCAACGCCGATGTTTTGTCCAGCGCCTTCAGCCGACCCTGCTGCAGCATCGCGATGCGGCCGCACAGGGCCTCGGCTTCTTCCAGGTAATGCGTGGTCAGCAGCACGGTGTGGCCTTCGCGGTTCAGGCGCGCGATGAAGCGCCACAGGGTCTGGCGAAGTTCGACGTCGACACCGGCGGTGGGTTCGTCCAGCACGATCACCGGCGGCCGGTGCACCAGCGCCTGTGCCACCAGCACCCGGCGCTTCATGCCACCCGACAGCTGCCGCATGTTGGCGTTGGCCTTGTCGGACAGGCCCAGTTCGGCCAGCACCTCGTCGATCCAGTGGTCGTTGTTCTTGACCCCGAAGTAACCGCTCTGGATGCGCAGCGTCTCGCGCACGCTGAAGAAGGGGTCGAAAACCAGTTCCTGTGGCACCACGCCCAGACGCTTGCGCGCTTCGACGTAGTCGGTGAGCACGTCGTGGCCCAGCACGCTGGCGTGGCCGCTGGTGGCACGCGACAGGCCGGCCAGGATGGAAATCAGCGTGGTTTTGCCCGCGCCGTTGGGGCCCAGCAGGCCGAAGAACTCACCTTGCTCGATGTCGAAGGACACATCGTCCAGCGCCTGCAGCGTGCCGCGGCTTCCCTGGTAGACCTTGGAGACGTGGCTGAAGCGGACGGCGGGCATGTGTTCGGTCATGAAGGCGCGGGATTGTAGGCAGGCCCGTCAAAGCTTGCTGCTGACAGAATGGGCCGGCATGGTTGCACCCAAAAAACCCCGCCGCACCGCCGAGCGCATCCTCGAGGTGACGCTGGACCTGTTCAACCGCTTCGGTGAACCGAATGTCAGCACCACCTTGATCAGCGCCGAGATGGGCATCAGCCCGGGCAATCTGTACTACCACTACCCGGCCAAGGACGAGCTGATCAACTCGCTCTTCGACCGCTACGAAAAGGCGCTGGGTGAGATCCTGCAAGCCGCCGACGGCGTGGAAAACGTCGAAGACGCCTGGCTCTTTTTCCACATGCTGTTCGAGCTGATCTGGAGCTACCGCTTCCTGTACCGCGACCTGAACGACCTGCTCAGCAAGAACCGGCGCCTGGAAACGCACTTCCAGTTCGTGCTGAAAAACAAGGCCAGGGCCATGCACGCGCTGCTGGACGGCCTGGCGCGCAACGGCGCGGTGCGCATCACCGGTGCCGAAGCCGCACCCACGGCCACCAGCATGGTGGTGGTGGTGACCTACTGGCTCAGCTTCGAGTACGTGCGCGAACCGCGCCGCGCGCTGGAGCCGGAAAGTGCCGCAGCGGCCATGGGGCGCGGTGGCTACCACGCGCTGGCGCTTTTGATGCCGCACCTGGACGACGCTTCACGCGCGCACCTGCAGATGCTGGCGGCAGCGTACCTGCAGGAATGACCGTTTCACCGGCCGTGCCGGTGAAGGGGCTTCAGCGCAAGGTGCGGTTGAACAAGGCCAGCGTGCGCGCCCAGGCCTGCCCAGCCGCGGCCGCGTCGTAACGCGGCGTGGTGTCGTTGTTGAAGCCGTGCTGCGTGCCCGGGTACTTGAAGGCCTCGAACTTCACACCCGCGGCCTTCAGCGCCGTTTCGTAGGCGGGCCAGGCGGCGTTGATGCGCTCGTCGTTTTCCGCAAACACGATCGTCAGTTCGGCCTTGATGCGGCCCACACCATCGGCCGGGGCCGGGCCACCGTAGAAGGGTGCGCCGGCCAGCAACTCGGGTACCCGCGTGGCCAGGAAGTTGACCATCGCACCGCCATAGCAAAAGCCCACGGCACCCAGCTTGCCGCTGCCACCAGACACCGTGCGCGCCCAATTGGCTGCGGCGACGAAGTCTTCGCGGGACTTGTTCTGGTCGAGCTTGGCAAACAGCGTGCGTGCCGCGTCTTCGTCGCCCGGGTAGCCGCCCAGCGGGAACAGCGCATCGGGCGCCACGGCAATGAAGTTCTCGAGCGCCAGGCGCCGGGTGATGTCTTCGATGTGCGGGTTCAGGCCGCGGTTTTCGTGCACCACCAGCACCACCGGCAGCGGCCCGGTCGCCTGCGCCGGCCGCGCCACGTAGGCGCGCACCTTGCCGTAACCGGCGGGCGAGTCGATCTCGACCGACTCGGTCTTCAGCCGCACGTCGGTGGGCGCCACCTTCTGCGCCCGCGCGAAGTCGGGGCTCAGCGCGGCCAGCAGTGCGACCGCCGTCGTGCCGCTGGCCGCGGCAAAGCGGCCGGCGCGGTCCAGAAAGCTGCGGCGGTCGATGTCGCCGTGCACGTACTGATCGAACAGGCACCAGATCTCGGGGTCGAAGTCGGCAGCGGACTTGGGCGTATGGGGCATGGGGGCGCTCATGGTGCAGGTCTCCGGTTCAGGCACAGCCGCGCTTGTACCGCCCCAGCCGCGCCCGCGCGGCTGGCGGGGTCATGCGCTGGCGAAAACCCGGTCTCGCGACCGCAGCGCTTCCCGTATCCTGCCTCGCGACAAACAGGCCTCACCGCCAAAACCGGGCCACAGAGCCCCACCGGAGACAAGATGAATCGCAAGTCGTTCCTTCTGAGCGGGGTGCTGGGCCTGCTGATCGCCGCCACCCCGTTGATGGCCACCGCCCAGGGCTACCCCACCAAGCCCATCCGCCTGGTGGTGACCTTTCCCCCCGGCGGCGCCCCCGACATCCTGGCGCGCCTGTTTGCCGACAAGGCCCAGCTGGGCCAGAGCGTGGTGGTCGACAACCGCCCGGGGGCGGGTGGCAACATCGGCGCCGACCAGGTGGCCAAGTCGCCAGCCGATGGCTACACGCTGGTGATGGGCACGGTGGGCACCCACTCCATCAACGGCGCGCTTTACAGCAAGATGCCCTACGACATGGTGCGCGACTTCACACCCGTGGCTCACGTCGCGTCGGCACCCAACCTGCTGGTGGTCAACAAGGACCTGCCGGTGAAGACAGTGGCCGAGCTGATCACCTACATGAAGGCCAACCCCGGCAAGCTGAGCTTCGGCTCACCGGGTGTCGGCACGTCGGTTCACGTGTCGGGCGAGCTCTTCAAGTCGTTGACCGGCACGCAGATGGTCCACGTGCCCTACAAGGGCCGGCAGTTTGCAATTCCCGACCTGGTGGGCGGCAGCATCCAGGTCATGTTCGACAACATGCCCTCGGCACTGCCGATGGCCAAGGAAGGCAAGATCCGCGCGCTGGCGCAAACCACGGCACAGCGCTCGCCAGCCGCACCCGACGTGCCCACCGTGGCCGAAACCGTGCCCGGCTTCGAAGCAACGACCTGGTTCGCGGTGTTTGCACCCGCCGGCACACCGCGTGACGTGGTGCAGAAGGTCAACGCCGAAATGCAGCGAGTCTTCAAGCTGCCCGACGTGGCCGACAAGCTGAAGGCGCTGGGCCTGGAGCCCTGGATCTCCACGCCGGAAGAACTGAGCGCCTACCAGGCCAAGGAAATCACCAAGTGGGCCAAGGTCGTCAAGGACTCAGGCGCTCGGGCAGATTGAAACCGCAGGAACACACCATGCACCACACACGCCGCCAATTCATCAGCCACAGCGCAGCCGCCGCCAGCGCCATTGCCTTGCCGTCACTGGCCCTTGCACAGACCTTCCCAGCCAAGCCCATCCGCTACATCTGCCCCTGGCCGGCCGGTGGCAGCACCGACGCGGTGATCCGCGCCTTTGCCGACAGCGCAGCCAAGATCCTGGGCCAGCAGATCCTGGTCGACAACAAACCCGGCGCGGGTGGCATGCTGGGTGCCAACGAACTGGTGAATGCCGCACCCGACGGCTACACGCTCAGCCAGTTGCCCCATGGTGTGTTCCGGATCCCGCACATGCAGAAGGCGCAGTTCGACACGCTGAAGGACTTCACCTGGATCGCCTGCCTGACCGGCTACACCTTCGGCCTGGTGGTGCCGGCCGACGGCCCCATCAAGAGCATCAAGGACCTGGTGGCCTACGCCAAGGCCAACCCCGGCAAGTTCAACTATGGCAGCACCGGCACCGGCACCAGCCCGCACCTGGCGGTCGAGGAATTTGCGCAGCGCGCCGGCATCCAGTTGAACCACGTGCCGTTCAAGGGCAACGCCGACAACATGCAGGCCATCCTGGGCGGCCACACCATGGCCGCCAGCGACGCCACCGGCTGGGCACCGCACGTGGCCAGCGGCAAGCTGCGCCTGCTGGCCACCTACGGCAGCAAGCGCACCAAGCGCTGGCCCGACGTGCCGACGCTGGACGAGCTGGGCTACAAAACCGTCAGCGACTCGCCCTTCGGCGTCTGCGGCCCCAAGGGCATGGACCCCGCCGTCACACGCACCTTGCACGACGCCTTCAAGCGCACGCTGGAAGACCCGGCAGTGCTGGCCATGCTGGACAAGTTCGACCAGTCGGTGATCTACATGGACACCGACACCTACACCCGCTGGGCGCGCGAGACCTACGTGGCCGAGAAGGCCACGATCGAACGGCTGGGCATGGCGGCCAAGAGCTAGGCCTGCGCGTCGGCACACCGGGCTTTCCCGCCGTTCTGTCTGTCGGCGCACAGACCTGGAGCCAGCCGGGGGCCATCTTCGCTGCAACGGCCACGCCGCCGCGCTGCGCCTTGCAGCCGCGGCCCGCGCGGGGCCCGCTGCGAAGGAAAGCCCCATGCGCCATCTTCTGCTCGTCCTGCCGCTCTTGCTGGGCACGGTGCCGGCTGCCCAATCGCAGGTGTCGGTGGGCATCGGTGTCGAGTTGCCCGGCATCAGCATCGGCATCAACCTGCCGGCCTTTCCCGACCTGCAGCGGGTGCCGGGCTACCCTGTCTACTACGCGCCGCAGACCCAGGGCAACTACTTCTTCTACGACGGCCTGTATTGGGTCTACCAGGGCGATGAGTGGTACGCCAGCGGCTGGTACAACGGCCCTTGGCGCGCCGTCGGTCGCTACGACGTGCCCGCCTACGTATTGCGGGTGCCGGTGCGTTACTACCGCCAACCGCCGCCCTACTTCAGGGGCTGGCAGGCCGACGCACCCCCGCGCTGGAACGACCACTGGGGCCGAGACTGGCAACAGCGCCGCCCCGACTGGAACCGCTGGGACCGCCGCGCCGCACCAGCCCCTGCGCCGCTGCCGGTCTACCAGCGCAAGTACCCACAAAGCCGCTACCCGCAGGACCGCGGGCAGCAACAGGTCATCCGCCAGGACAACGACCGCTACCGGCCACGCGACCCGCAGGTTCGGCGCCAGGACCCGCGACCCGCACCGCAGCCCCGGTTCCAGCAGCCACCGCGGCAGGGTGACGACCGCAAGGACATGCGCATGGACCAACGGCGCGACGAGCGACGCGACGGGCGCGCAGATGATCGACGCGACAACCCGCGCGACGATCGGCGGAACAACCGCGGGAATGGCCGCAACGACGATCGCAGGGGAGACCGCAACGAAGAGCGTGGCAAGAGGGACTGAACCGGCCGCCGACCCGGGCACCCGTCAGGCGATCACGGACGCCGGCCCCTGCAGATGCACGCTGGCCTCGCCCAACACCACCAGGTCACCGGCGCGCAGCTTGCGTCCGCGGCGCGTCTCGACCTCGGCATTCACGAGCACCTGGCCGTCGGCAATCAACACCTTGGCCGCGCCACCGCTGCTGGCCAGGCCCGTGGCCTTCAACAAGGCGTCCAGCGTGATGTGGTCTCCCCGCAGGGCGAACTCGGTGCTGCTCATGTCTGCGCTCCCAGTCGCCACAGCGACGTGACTTCGGCGGCACGCGCCGCGTGCAAAGGGTCCGCCGCATCGCTGGCCTTGCCGTGCCGCGGGCGCACGTCGATGCGGCCCAGCACCTGCAAGCCGGCGCCGGCCACCCAGCCCAGCAGGTGTTCCCGGGTGCGCAGGCCCAGGTGCTCGGCCAGGTCAGAAAGGATCAACCAGCCCTCGCCGCCGGGCAGCAGGTGGTCCTTCAGGCCGGCCAGAAAAGCTCGCAGCATGCGACTGTCTTCGTCGTAAACCGCACGTTCGATGGCTGACCCGGCACGGGCCGGCAACCAGGGCGGGTTGCACACCACCAGCGCGGCGCGGCTGTCGGGTGGCGGCGGAAACAGGTCGGTCGCCAGCAACTGCACGGTGTCACCCAGACCCAATTGCAACAGGTTGTCGCGGGCACAAGCCTGGGCACGCGGGTCGATCTCGGTGGCCAGCACCCGCCGCACACCGCGACGCGCCAGGATGGCCGCCAGCACGCCGGTGCCGGTGCCGATGTCGAAGGCCATGTCCAGCGCACCCGCCGGCAGTTCGGTGTGTGCCACCAGGTCCAGGTACTCGCCGCGCACGGGTGAAAACACGCCGTAGTGCGGATGGATGCGGTTGTCGGGTGCCGGCCCCAGCGCGGGCACCGGCACACCTTTTTTGCGCCACTCGTGGGCGCTGACCACACCCAGCAGTTCACGCAGCGCCACCACCGCAGGCTGGCCGTCGGGCTCGCCCCAGGCCTGCGTGCAGGCCTGCCGGTGGTCGGGGGACCGGCGCAAGGGGATGCCGTGATCACCGTCCAGCGGTATCAGCAGCTGCGACAGCACACGCGCACGCTGGGCCTGCAACTGGCGGTGGCGGTGGAAGGCGGCACCTGGCACGGCGTCGATCGCCGGCTCGGTCGCCTGGCCCCCACGTGCCTTGCGTCGCGGGACTCGTTCGGCGCGCTTGGCCAGTGCCAGCAGCAACTGCCGGGCGTTGTGGAAGTCGCCTCGCCACAGCAGCGCCGTGCCTTCACAAGCCAGGCGGTAGGCGGCGTCGGCGGTGGTGCTGTCGTCGGCCATTACCAAGCGGGGCGGCGGGGGTGCGTCGCGTTCGCTGCGCCAACGGGCGCTGGCAGGCTGTCCGGCTTCGGTCCAGTGGATCAGGGGGGGGGTTTGGGTCGACACGTCGGGCATCGAGCGAGGGTACCCCGGCCCGAGACCCGCGCCCGACCGGGTGCGGTACCCCGGCGCGTACGCAAACTGTCGTGCGACCCCCGATTCAGGGGAGGGTTCCCCGGGAGCAAGCTCTGGCAAACTCACTTCACATTCAGAAATGTGTCGCCGCAAAGCGCACTGCGAGAACCGCCATGGTGGTCTTCGACTGGCGTCCTTGGGCAACTGTCCTACAACTGCAACCACGAAGCTCACAATGATGAAGTCTTACAAGCTTGCTCTCACTGGCATTGCCCTGGCGATCGGTTTCATGGCCTCCGCGCAAGCGCAGAACCGCAACACCGCCAGCGGCACCTTCAACGGCATCGATTGGCAGGCGCAGAGCATGCTGACCGGCTTCTCCGGTACCGGCACCGCCAGCACCGCGGGCGACGCAGCCTACCTGCCCTCCTACCCCGCCAACAGCGGCGTGGTGGGTCTGCTGATGAACTACGGCGCCGCCGGCAGCTTCATCTGCACCGGCACGCTGATGTCGGACCGCCAGTCGATCCTGACCGCTGGCCATTGCGTGTCCGACGGTTTTGGCACCGCTGGCCCGCTGACGACCACGGTCTTCTTCCAGCCTGCCGCCGGCCTGCCGGTGACGCAAAGCATCTACAACAACCCGGCCGCCACCGCCATCACGGTCAGCGACTACTTCGTCAATTCGGGCTACACCGGCCAGGTCATCGACCAGAACGACGTTGCCGTGCTGCGCATGAGCTCGCAAGCGCCGGAATGGGCCATCTCCCATGGCATCTACACCGGCGGCGACCTGACGGGTCAGGACTTCACGGTGGCCGGTTACGGCCGCCTGGGCACCGGCGCGGGCACCAACACCGCCACCGGCCGCCTGCGCACCGGTGACAACCGCTACGACTTCCGCTTCGGCGACCCCGACTTCGGCGCGGGTTACTGGGACGGTGCTTTCGACAACCCGGCCCTGCCGTCGGCTCAAGTGGCGTATTCCTACGTGTCCGACTTCGACAACGGCCTGGACGTCAACGACGCGTCGTGCCGGCTGGCTGCCGACGCCGACTTCGGCCTCAGCGGCCCGAAGTGGTGCAACACCGGCGTCGGTGTCCGTGAAGTGGGTGTGGCCGGTGGTGACTCCGGCGGTCCCAACTTCATCGGCGGCCTGGTGTCGGGTGTCAACTCCTACGGCCTGAGCTTCGGCACGGCCTACGGCGACATCAACTCCGGCCTGAACAGCAGCTTCGGTGAGTTCAGCGGCTACGTGCCGACCTTCATCCACGCCGACTTCATCAACGCTTCGTTGGTGCCGGAACCCAGCACCTACCTGATGCTGGCCCTGGGCCTGGCCGGTGTGGGCTTCGCGGCCCGCCGCCGCGCCAACTGATTCATCGGCACAGCAGGGGCTTCGGCCCCGACATGAACGCCGCCCACAGGGCGGCGTTTTTTCTGGGGCGCGGCCTTTGCGCCAGCCCGATAAGCGCTTGCAGTACGCTGGCGCCATGAACGACCCCGTGGCCACGCTGTACCGGCAGGAAAGCCGTCGTGTCTTTTCGACGCTGGTGCGCCTGCTGGGCGGCTTCGACATCGCCGAAGAAGCCTTGCACGATGCTTTCCTGGCCGCCGCAGAGCAGTGGCCCAGCCAGGGCGTGCCGGCCAACCCGGTGGCCTGGCTCGTGTCCACCGGCCGCTTCAAGGCCATCGACAAATTGCGGCGCCAGAAGCGTTTCGTGGCCTGGGACGAAGCCACCGAACAAGCCGAGGCGGTGGCCGACGACAGCCCGGGCTGGGAGCAGCTGGTCGACGATGCCCAGGCCATCGAAGACGACCGCCTGCGGCTGGTCTTCACCTGCTGCCACCCGGGCCTGTCGGAAGAGGCCCGGATCGCACTCACGCTGCGCGAAGTTTGCGGCCTGGCCACCGAAGCCATCGCCAGCGCCTTCCTGGTACCCACACCCACGCTGGCGCAACGCATCGTGCGTGCCAAGGCCAAGATCGCCGCGGCGCGCATTCCCTACGAAGTGCCGGGGCCGGCCGAACGGCCCGCCAGGCTGGCCAGCGTGCTGCGGGTGGTCTATCTGGTGTTCAACGAAGGCCACGCCGCGCAAGCCGAGTCGCTGGCGGTCGAGGCGATCCGCCTGGCGCGCCTGCTGCACAGCCTGCTGCCCGAGGCCGAGGTGACAGGCCTGCTGGCGCTGCTGTTGCTGCACCACGCCCGCCACGCTGCGCGGCTGGACGCCTCGGGTGATCTGGTGCCCCTGGAAGCCCAGGACCGCAGCCGCTGGGACAGCGCCGCCATCAGCGAAGGCTGTGCGCTGGCCGAATCGGCACTGCGCCAGCGCGGCTTCGGCGCCTATGCCGTGCAGGCCGCCATCGCCGCGCTGCACGGCGAAGCCAGCAGCGCCCACCAGACCGACTGGCCCCAGATCGTCGGCCTGTACGACGTGCTGCTTCGCATCGAGCCAGGCCCGGTGGTGGCCCTGAACCGCGCGGTGGCGGTGGCCATGCGCGACGGGCCCGAAGCCGGTCTGCAGTTGATGGAACCGCTGTTGCCGATGCTGCCGGCCTACCCCGCTGCGCCAGCCGCCGCCGCCGACCTGTGCCGCCGTGCCGGCCGGCTGGATGATGCCCGGCGACATTACCTTGATGCGGTGGCCTTGGCGCGGCACGATGCGGAGCGGCGGTTTCTGTCGCGCCGGCTGGCCGAGCTGAGTGCCTGAAAAGAATCTCCATCACACGGTCGAAAGCAGTCAAGGCCATTCGATTAAGGGTGCGGCATCCCGAAGCCGTTCAACCCACCTGCAGGAGCACAGCATGGCCACCACCCTCACCCCTTACCTCGGCTTCGATGGCAAGACCCGCGAAGCCTTCGCCTTTTATGCCCAGGCACTGGGCGCCCGCATCGAAACGATGATGAGCTACGACGACATGCCGCCGCAGCCGCACGATGCGGCCGGCTGCGCAGGCGGCCCGGTGCCCACGGGCCCAGGCATCATGCATGCCTGCCTGACGCTGCCGGGTGGTGCCATGCTGTTTGCCGGCGACACACCGCCCGGGGTGCCGCACGAAGGCAACAAGGGCGTGATGCTGGCGCTGCAGTACGACAGCGTCGACGAAGCCCACAGTGCCTTCCACGCGCTGGCACAAGGTGGCCAGGTGACGATGCCGCTGGCGCCCGCTTTCTGGAGCAAGACCTTTGGCATGCTGACCGATCGCTTCGGCGTCAGTTGGGCGGTCAACGGCGAAGCCATCGCCCTGCCGCAGGACCACTGAGGAAAACCCATGGACAGCACACACGATCTGGTCATCACCCGCGACATCCAGGCTTCGCGACAGAGTCTGTACCGCTGCTGGACCGAACCTGAACTGATGAAGCAGTGGTTTGCGCCCAAGCCATGGACCACGCCGCATGTCGAAACCGACGTGCGTGCGGGGGGCCATTGCCTGATCGTGATGCGGGGGCCCGACGGCCAGGAGTTCCCGAACCCCGGTGTCTACCTGGAGGTGGTGCCCAACGAACGCATCGTCACCACCGACGCCTACACCCGCGCCTGGGAGCCGGCTGAAAAGCCGTTCATGACCCTGGTGCTCACCTTCGAGGACCTGGATGGCGGTGCCACGCGCTACACCGCACGAGCGCGCCACTGGAACGCGGCTGACCGCGAAGCACACGAAAAGATGGGTTTCCACGAGGGCTGGGGCCGCTGCACCGACCAGCTGGCCGAACTGGCGGCCACGCTGTGAAGTACCTGTGCCTGGTCTACCTGGACGCCGAACACTGGACCGCCTGCAGCGACACGGTCTGTGCCGACTACGTGCAGCAGCTCGTCGCAGGTCAGCACCTGGTGGCTGCGGAGCCGCTGCATGGCACCCACACCGCCACCACGGTGCGAGTGCGCCAGGGCCAGGTGACACTCTTCGACGGGCCGTTTGCCGAGACCAAGGAGATGCTGGCCGGCTTCTACCTGGTCGAGGCCCGAGACCTGAACGAAGCCATCCAGCTGGCGGCCGGCATTCCGCCGGCACAACACGGCAGCATCGAGGTGCGGCCGGTGCGCGAGCTGCAGCTGGCGCCGGGCTGATGGCTGCTCAGTGAAGGGCGAGCCGTGTGTCGACGCTTGCAGCAGGCGCCGCCAGCACGGCCGCTTCCGCCACCGCCGCCCGCTTGGCCGCCCAGTCCTGCAACTGCGCCAGCGGCAGCGGTTTGCTGAGGTGGTAGCCCTGGGCTTCGTCGCAGCCCAGTTCGGCCAGGCGGCGCAGGATGGCCGCGTTTTCCACGCCTTCGGCCACCACCGACAAACCCAGGTTGTGGGCCAGCTCGATGGTCGACCGCACGATGGTTTCGTCGCCGACGTTTTTTTCCATCGCCATCACGAAGCTCTTGTCGATCTTCAGTTCCTGCACCGGCAGCTTCTTCAGGTAGGCCAGTGAGGAGTAACCGGTGCCGAAGTCGTCGATCGACAGCTTGTAGCCGCGCTGCGACAGCCGGTTCAGCGTGGACTCGGCACGCTCGGGGTCGTCCATGATCGCGCTCTCGGTGATCTCCAGGCAGAAGGCCTCGGCACGGGCCTGGTGGCGCAGCAGAATGGCTTCGAGCTTGTCGGGCAGTTCACCGTCCATCAGGTCGCGTGTCGACAGGTTCACCGACACCCGCTGCACACCCATCGCAGCCAGCGCGGCCTGCTGACGGGCGGCTTCTTCGAACACCCACAGCGTCAACTGCCTCACGTAGCCGGTCTGCTCGGCAAAGGGAATGAAGTCCATCGGCGGCACCAGGCCACGTGTCGGGTGCTGCCAGCGCACCAGCGCCTCCGCGCCGCTCAGCTGCCCGGTGGCCAGGCCCAGCTTGGGCTGCATGAAGAGGCGCAGTTCGTTGTTGTCCACCGCGTGGCGCAACTCCGACAGCAGCGACAGTGTCTGCGCGCTGCCGTTGTCCAGTGACGGGTCGTACAGCTGCGCGCCGGCGGTGCGCCGCTTGGCCACGTACATGGCCACCTCGGCGCGGCTGAGCAGGCTGTCGCCGTCGGCCGCGTGATCGGGCCAGCAGGCGATGCCCAGGCCGGCGCTCAGGTCCACGTTCTGGTCGTCCAGCACCAGCGGTTCTTCGAAGGCTGCGGCGATGCGCACGGCCACCGCCTGCGCCAGCGCAGCGTCGGCGTGTGGCAGCAGCAGCGCAAACTCGTCGCCCCCCAGCCGGGCCACGAAGTCGACGGGGCGCACGGCCTGCTGCAGGCGTTGTGCCACGCCTTGCAGCAAGCGGTCACCGAAGGCGTAACCCAGCACGTCGTTGACGTGTTTGAAGCGGTCCAGGTCCAGCATCACCACGGCCAGCGGTTGTCGCGTGGCGGTGGCGGCCAGCACCGCGTCGCGGAACTGCAGGCGGTTGGGCAGGCCGGTCAGGCGGTCCCAGTAGGCCAGCTGGCGGATCTCGCGCTGCTGCTGGCCGATGTTCAGGCGCATGTGCTCGAAGGCCTTGGCCAGGTCACCGATCTCGTCTTCGCGGCCGGTGTGGCGCAAGGGGGTGTCGTAGTCGCCCCGGCCCAGGCGTTCGCTGGCTTGCACCAGGGCCCCGAGCGGGCGCGTCACGCGCCTGGCGGTCCAGGCGCTGCCCAGGCCAAACAGCACCAGGCCGATGAGCGTGAGCGCGCCCAGCGTCCACTGCAGCGCCTTGTACGGCGCCACGGCATCGGCCACCGAACCGGTCAGGCGCACCACCACGGTGGTGCCGGCCATCGCGCCCGACACCGGCACCGAGCGAACCAGGTGCGCTTCGTCGCCCAGCACCACGGACCGCGCAGCCGGGTCGACCTCGGCCACCCGCTCGGGCTGCTCCTGCGGCGGCAGGCTGCTGTGCAGCACGCGGCGCGCCGGGTTCAGCGCCACCAGCGTGGCGTGCAGGCCCGACACCGCGTGCAGGTCGTCGACGACCCCACGGTCGAGCTCGAAGCCCATCAGCACCCAGCCGATGAGCAGCGGCGCTTTCATCGGCACCATCACGAACTGGTAGGGAACGCCGCCGACCACGGCCACGGTGGACCCGCTCTGCGTCAGCTGCGGCGCCAGCGCCGTGAGTTGCGGCACCAGCTGGGCTGCCCGTTCAGGCTGTTCGCCGAGCGACTGCGCACGCACCCGAAGCTGGGTGTCCAGCAAGGCCGCCACCCGGGCGTCGATGCGCGCCCCATGGTTTTCGAGTGCCGAGGCGATGGTCTCTTCGTCGCCGCTGCTGACCGCCGATCGAAAACCGAAGTCGGCCGCCAGCAACGCCGCGCCCTGCCCCAGCTTGGTCGCGCGCTGGTCCAGCAGGCGTGCCCACACCCGTTCGCCGACCACCAGTTCGTCGGCCAGGCGGGCGCTGGCGTTGCGCTCGATGCCTGCTCGGGTGGCCATGAAACCGGCGGACTGCACCAGCAGCAGCAAGAGCAGCGTGAGCGCCACCATGCGGCTGGACAAACGCCAGCGCTTGAAGTCGGTCCAGCGCCAGCGCAGGGTCTGTTCAGCAGGCTGCTTCAAGGCACGGCCCCCGCCAGACGCACCGCAACTTGCATCTCGGTGGCACCGATCACCAGCGGCTGGTCGGCCGCCGGCGAACCCACCGGCAGCGATGTGTGCCAGGTGCGCAGACGGTAGCTGCCGGCGGGCACATTGGGCCAGCGCACGACACCCTCTGCACCGGCCTTGCCGAACCACGGTGTGGGCACGATGACCACCCAGGCCGCCATGTTGTCGTGGATGTTGCAGCCCAGTACGGCGATGCCCGGCTGGTCGAAAACCACCGGCGTGGCCGGTGTGCCGACGTAGAGCTTGATCTCGAACTTCTTGGCCGGCGAAAAGGAATAGACGTGGTGGCGCACCGTGTCGCGGTTGGGAAAGTTCACCGCCGTGCCCACCGGCACCACGGTGACGGCGGGGTCGAACTGCCTGGCCACCTGGGCAATGTCCACCTGCGCGCCGGGTTTCAGCGCCGCACGGGCTTCGCGCGATTCCAGGAACACCACGGCGTCGGGCAGCGGCTTGCCGTTGTCGGTCAGCACACGCACTTCGAGCGCAGCCGCGGCGGTCAGCCCTGGCAGCATCACCAGCAGGAAAAGGGCAGAGCGCGACAGCGTCATCGTGCCCATTCCGCTCACGGCGCGATCGCCATGCCCCACAGCGCACGGCCTTCGCCGACGTTGCCCAGCAAGGTGGCGCGGCCGGTGTTCAGGTCCACCCGGTGCAGGCGGGTGCGACCGCCACTGCGCAGCGCCGCCAGCGCGGTGTTGTCGGTGTCGGCGATGTCGAAGCTGGCATCGTCCAGCGCGCCGGTGCCCAGCGCGCCCACCACGGTGATCTGGCCGGTGTTGGGCGACACGGCGGGCATCACACCTTCGGCCGAGCCCTGCATCACCAGCGCACCCGCGGCCAGGTCGATCGCGAAGTTGGTGGTGAGCTTGTCGTTGCTCTTGTTGTAGGTGTAGGCGGCGCCGGCGATGCGCAGCGCACCGCCGTTCTGCCCGGCGGCCCGCGCCAGCGCCGGGTCGGTGGCGGCCACGGCCCCGGTGTCCGGGTGCAGGCGCAGGTTCAGGCCGCTGTCGCTGACGACGCGGATGCGGTCGGCGGCCGGGTTGAAGTCGAAGCCGACGTGCCGGCCCGTCAGCGCCACCGGCTCAACACTGCCCACCGGCGACAGGCGCGCGGTGGCGGTGTCCAGCGTGTAGAGGCGGCCGCTGGCCGACAGGGCGTACAAAACGCCGCGGGCGACACGGAAGTCGATGCCCACCAGGCGCTCGCCTGCAGCCAGGCCTTGCAGCGGCAGCCGGGCCTGCAACCGCTGCGGCTGGCCGGCATTGAAGCGGATCAGTTCGGCCGTGTCGGTGACGGCATACACCGTTTCGGCGCGGGGCGCCCCTTGGGGTTCCGGCGCGGTGGCGCAGCCGGCCAGCAAGGCGGCCAGGGCGGCGGCGGCAACGGTGGTGCATGACAGTTTCACGTTTCGGGATCTCCGACGATGGCTTGGCGGTGCAGGACACCCTGCCCGCCACGGGCCCGCGCATGCACAGCTCGGGTGACCCGTCAGGTATCGGCAGGCCCCTGCCAAAGTTGAGCGCGTCGCTGGGACAATGCCGCGATGCCCACGACACCCGCACACCCGAAGGCACCTTTGCACGGCCTGACGCTGGAAGCGCTGCTGCAAGCGCTGGTGGCCACCTACGGTTGGGCTGGCCTGGGCGAACGCATTCCGCTGCGCTGTTTCACACACGAACCCAGCCTCGGCAGCAGCCTGAAGTTCCTGCGCCGCACGCCGTGGGCACGCGAAAAAGTGGAAAGCCTCTACCTCTTCATGCTGCGCGATGCACGGCGGCAGGCCGGGCCGGGTGGGCAGAAAGGGCCGACGGCCACGGGCGATCAGTAATGCGGCGGCAACTCGTCGCGCAGGCTGCGAAAGGCCGGGCCCTCGTCGCCGGGTGACTGCGCCCGCAGTTGCGCCACTTCACGCAAGAGTGCGTCGATCTGCGCCTGCTGGCGCACGATGACGTCGTTCAGGCGGTCCAGCGTGTCTTCGGCAAAGCTGGCCTTGATTTCCAGCTCGGTCAAGCGCGCCAGCAGACGGCTTTCAGTGGGGTCTTCGTGCATGCCTGCATTGGACCACTGCGGCTCAGCTGTCATTGGCCGCTGGCTTGTCGCGCAAGGCCGCCAGCACGTCGGCCGTGTCCTGCCCCAGCGTCGGCGCGTTGCGCAGGTGCCGGCCCGGGGTGCGCGACAGCTTGGGCACGATGCCGGGCACGGACAGCGTGCTGCCGTCGCTGAGCGTGATGCTGTCCAGCATGCCGCGCGCCGCGTAGTGCGGGTCGGCGGCGATGTCGGCCACGGTGTAGATGCGGCCGGCCGGCACGGCGGCTGCGTCCAGCACCTTCAGCACGTCGGCGACGTCTTGCGGCGCAGCCCAGGCGCCGATGGCGGCGTCGATCTCGTCCACGCGCGCCACCCGCCCGCTGTTGCCCGCCAGGGCGGGGTCCTGCCCCAGGTCGTCACGGCCGATGGCGGTCATCAGGCGCCTGAAGATGCTGTCGCCGTTGCCGGCGATCAGCACGTGGCCGTCTTTGCAGCGGTAGGCATTGCTGGGCGCGATGCCGGGCAGCGCACTGCCAGCCGGCTGGCGCACGGCACCGAAGGCGCTGTACTCGGGCAGCAGGCTTTCCATGCAGTTGAAGACGGCTTCGTACAAGGCCACGTCGACCACCTGGCCCAGGCCGCTGCGCTGGCGTTCGTGCAGCGCGGTCAGCACACCGATCACACCGTGCAGCCCGGCCAGCGTGTCGCCGATGCTGACGCCCACCCGCACCGGCGTGCGGCCGGGCTCGGCCGTCAGGTGGCGCAGGCCGCCCATGGCTTCGGCCACGACACCGAAGCCGGGTTTGTCGCGGTAAGGGCCGGTCTGGCCGTAACCGCTGATGCGCAGCACGATCAGGCGCGGGTTGCGCGCCATCAGCTGCGCCGGGTCGAGGCCAAAACCTTCCAGCCCGCCGGGGCGGAAGTTCTCGACCAGCACGTCGCTTTCATCGGCCAGCCGGCGCACGATGTCCTGCGCGGCCGGGTCCTTCAGGTCCAGCACCACGCTGCGTTTGTTGCGCGACTGCACCTGCCACCACACGCTGGTGCCGTCTTTCAGCAAGCGCCACTGGCGCAGCGGGTCGCCGCTGCCGGGCGCTTCGATCTTGATCACGTCGGCACCGAACTCGGCCAGCGTCTTGGCGGCAAAGGGGCCGGCGATCAGCTGGCCGAGTTCCAGGACTTTCAGGCCGGCCAGCGGCAACGGAGTGTCGGTGTGCATGGGCCCATTTTCAGGGCCACAACACCACCAGCCACACGGCCACCGCAAACAAAAGGCTCAGCATCACCGCCGCACTGCCCAGGTCCTTGGCGCGGCCCAGCAGCGGGTGGCGGCTCAGCGACACTGCGTCGGCCAGCGCCTCGATGGCCGAGTTCAGCAGCTCGACGATCCACACCAGCACCACGCTGCCCACCAGGGCCAGCAGTTGCCAGCGGCCCGGCGCCAGCCACAGCGCCAGCAGCACCATCGGCAGGCCCAGCGCCAGCTCTTGCCGAAAGGCCGACTCGTGGCGCACGGCGGCTTTCAGGCCAGCCAACGAGTACAGGCAGGCGTTCCAGACCCGGCGCAGGCCCGAGTGGCTCTTGAAGGGCGACTTCGCCGGGCTGTCGCCGGCCCCGCCGGGCGGGTCTTGCTGGTTCATGCGGCACCCAACTTCAGTTCAAGGGCAAAACCCTGTTCGGACGGCAGCAGTTGCAGTCGGCCACCGTGGGCGCGCGCCACCAGGTCGGCCAGCACCAGGCCCAGGCCGGGGCCTGCGCTGTCCTTGCCCTCGGCATCCTGACTGTCCAGCACCTGCTGCAAGGCCTGGCGCCGCTCTGCCGGCACGCCGGGCCCGTCGTCCTGCAGCCTCAGCACCTGCGGTGCAGACGTGCTGATGTGCACCTGGTGTGCACCGTGGCGCAGCGCGTTGTCGAGCAGGTTCATCAGCGCGGCGCTCACCAGGTCGGGGTCGGCCAGCACAGCGTGCTGCTGTTCGACGTTCACACCCAGGCCTTCGACGGGCAGGCGCTGCAGCAGCGTGTCCAGCTGCAGCGCGCTGCGCTGCAGCTCGGCGCCGCTGCGGAACAGCGTCAGCAGGGCCGACACCACACGCTGCAGGCGCCCGGCGGCGGCGCGCACACGTTTCAGTCGCGGCGTCAGTTCGGGCGGCGCCTCGCGCAGCGCCACCGCCAGTTGCGCGTCGATGCCGGCCAGCGGTGTGCGCAGCGCGTGCGCGGCATGGGCGGAAAAAGCCCGCTCCTGCGCCATGCGGCGCGACAGGCGCGTGCCCAGGGTGTCGATGGCCTCGTGCACCGGCTGCAGTTCCCGGCGCGTCGCCAGGCCCAGCGACGCACCGGCGGCCAGCGGGTCGTGCGCGGCCAGGCGTTGCGACAGCAACTGCAGCGGCCGCAGTTCCTGCCTGACACGCCCGCGCAGCCACAGCAAAGCCAACGCCGCCATCGGCAAGGTGGCCAATGTCACCGCCAGCGCCACTTCGACGCGGGTTTCGACCCGTTCTTCGCGTGTCTGCGCCACGTACAGCCACTGCCCCTGCGGGCCCAGCGGCAGACCGTAGACACGCCAGCCCGGCGCATCGCTGTAACCGGCCGACGCGGTGGCCGCCAGCGGTTCGCGGGGCGCGGCGCTGGAGGCTTGCAAGACCTGCGCAGGGCCGTCGTGCGGGTGCGAAACACGTTGCCAGACCAGGCGCCCGTTGGCCTTGACCGGCCGCCCTTGCGGCACCGCCAGCTCAGCTGCCGAGGCCGGTGCATGCGCCGCCGGCAAGCCGCCGAGCAGCGGCACGAACACCGCCTCGGCAGCCGCCTGCAAGGTGTCGTCCAGCAGCTCGTCCACTTCGTGCTGCACCGACAACCACACCGCCAGCGCCAGCGCCGCGCCCCAGAGAGCCGCCCACAGAAAGAGTGCCCGCGACAGGCGTCCGGCGATGGACGGCAACATGCTCATGCTCCGCCGCCGCCGTCCACGCGGTAGCCCAAGCCGCGAATGGTTTCGATCAGCTCGCGACCCAGCTTGCGGCGCAGGCTCGACACGTGCACCTCCAGCACATTGCTGACGACATCGGCTTCCGAACCCACCACCAGGCGTTCGAGATCGGCCTTGGGCACGATGCGACCGGCGCGCAGCACCAGCGCTTCGAGCACCGCCCACTCGCGCGCCGTCACGTCGACACGCAGGTCCATCAGCCACACACCCCGTGCACCCAGGTCCACCGACACATCACCCAGTTGCACACGTGCACCGGCCGCGCCGGCGCTGCGGCGGCACACGGCGCGCAGGCGCGCCACCAGCTCTTCGGGCTGAAAGGGCTTGACCAAATAGTCGTCGGCGCCGCTGTCCAGCCCACGGATGCGGTCGCCCAGCTGGTCTCGCGCCGTCAGCATCAGCGCCGGTGTCAGCTGGCCGCGCGCGCGGCGCGTGCGCAGCCAGTCCAGGCCCGAGCCGTCGGGCAGTTGCCAGTCCACCAGCCAGGCATCGAAGGCTTCGCCCTGCCAGGCCTGCACCGCGCCCAGCGTCTGGCACCACTGCACGTGGTGGCCCTCGGCCAGCAGGAAGTCGCGCAGGCCTTCGCCCAGGGTTTCGTCGTCTTCGATCAGCAGCAGGTTCATCGGGGCGCGACAGTACCACCGCGACATGGCAACGGCCTTCAGATTCGCTTCAGCCGCGCCCTGTTTACTGCCGCTCATGTTTCTGCAAAGCCCAAGCTCCGCGCCACTGAACGTCACGGCCCGGCGCCGCCGTGAGTGGCTGACTGCGTTCTGCATCCCGGCCACGTCGGAGCAGCTGCTGTGGGCGGCCAGCGTGTTCTGGGCGCTGGTGGCCAACCGCCAGTTCCTGGGCGCGGCGCTGCGCAACCGCGAGCTGTCGGACAGCGCCACCTGGGGCTTTGCGCTGGCCCTGCTGCTGATGCTGACCAGCCTGCACTACCTGCTGCTGGCGCCGCTGGCAAACCGCTTCAGCGTCAAGCCGCTGTTGGCGCTGATGACGGTGGTGACCGCCAGCGCCACCCACTTCATGCAGGCCTACGGTGTGTTCCTGGACCCGTCGATGATCAACAACGTGATGCGCACCGACGTGGCCGAAGCGCGTGAACTGCTGTCGTGGTCGCTGCTGGCGCATCTGCTCCTCTACGCGGTGCTGCCACTGGCGGTGCTGTGGCGTGTGCGGGTGCAAAGGCGCACCGTGCTGGGAGCCACGCTGCGCCGGCTGCTGGGCATGGGCCTGGCGGCGGGTGTGTTCGTGGCCGCCTTGCTGTCGGTGTACCAGCCCTTTTCGTCATTGATGCGCAACCACAAGGAGATGCGCTACCTGGTGACCCCAGGCAACGCCATCTGGTCGGTGGGTGCCGTGGCAGCGGCCCAGCTCAAGGGCTCCGCCCAGCCGCGCCAGCCCATCGGCCTGGACGCCGCGCCGGGGCCGCGCATGGCGGCCCGCAGCCATCCGGGTGCCAAGCCGCTGGTCGTGGTGCTGGTGGTCGGCGAAACCGCGCGCGCCGCCAACTGGGGCTTGTCGGGCTACAGCCGCCAGACCACACCACAACTGGCCCGGCTGCCGGTCATCAACGTGCCTGACGTCACGGCCTGCGGCACCAACACCGAAACCTCGGTGCCCTGTCTGTTCGCGCCGGTGGGCCGGCGTGACTACGACGAGAACCGCATCCGCGGCAGCGAGTCGCTGATGCACGTGCTGGCCCGCGCCGGCGTGGCCGTTCACTGGCGCGACAACCAGAGCGGCTGCAAGGGGGTGTGCGACGGCGTGCCGCAAGACGAGGTGGTGTCGCTCAACCCGGCCGGTCTGTGCGCCGAAGGCCGCTGCCTGGACGAAGGCCTGCTCGCGGGCCTGGACACCCGCCTGCAGGCCCTGCCCGGCAAGGGTGGCACGCAGGTGTGGGTGCTGCACATGCTGGGCAACCACGGGCCCTCGTACTTCAGGCGTTACCCGGCCGCTTTCGCCCGCTTCCAACCGGCCTGCGACAAGGACGACCTGCACCTGTGCAGCCCGGCCGAAATCGTCAACGCCTACGACAACGCCTTGCTCTACACCGACCACGTGCTGGCCAGCCTGGTGGGCAAGCTGCAGGCGGCGTCGGGCGCGGTGGATTCGGCGCTGCTGTTTGTGTCGGACCACGGCGAGTCGCTGGGCGAGAACCACTTGTTCCTGCATGGCCTGCCGTATGCCATCGCGCCCGACGTGCAGAAGAAAGTGCCGATGGTGATGTGGTTTTCGCCCGGCCTGGGCAGCGGCGCACACGCCACGCTGGACCTGGCCTGCCTGCGCCGCCAGGCCCGGGCGCCGGTGACCCACGACCACCTGTTCCACACCGTGCTGGGCCTGGTGGACGTGAAGACAGCGTTGCGCGAACCGGCCTGGGACCTGAGCGAAACCTGCCGTGCCGATGGCGCCCCGGCCAGCCACTGACACCGGCGCCGGCCAGCTGCACCGCGACATCCGCGTCACCTTGCTGAGCCTGGCCCTGCTGCTGGCCTGGGACTTCAGCGGTGCCGACCTGGCCCTGGTCAGCCTCTTCGGCAGTGCCCAGGGTTTTGCCTGGCGCGACAGCTGGTGGGCCAGCACCCTGGTGCATGACGGCGGTCGGCTGCTGGGCTGGTGTGTGCTGGCCGGCATGGCCATCGCGGCCCTGAACAAACCGGTGCCTCGCCTGCCTGCCGGACCCAGCCGCGCACAGCGCTGGCAATGGCTCGGCGTGGTGGTGATGTGCCTGCTGGTGGTGCCGGCGCTGAAGCGCGTCAGCACCAGCAGCTGTCCCTGGGACCTGGCGCAGTTCGGCGGTGTGGCGCAGTACGTGTCGCACTGGCAATGGGGTGCCGGCGACGGTGGCCCCGGGCGCTGTTTTCCTTCAGGCCACGCGGTCGCGGCGTTTGCCTTTTTCGGCCTGCACTTCCAGTGGCGTGGGCATGACCCAGACCGTGCCAGAGGCTGGCTGTGGGGCGTGCTGGTGACCGGCTTCGTGTTCGGTGCAGCGCAACTGGTGCGCGGTGCGCACCACCCGAGCCACACGCTGTGGTCGGCCTGGCTGTGCTGGTCGCTGTGCGTGCTGGCCAGCCACGGCTTGGCCCGCCGGGCGCGGGTAACAAGGGCCGCGCCACAATCCCGCTGACCCCACACCGAGGACAGCCCGATGGCCAGCCACCCCGACCCTGCCTGGAAACACGACGGCGTGCGTGTCGTGCCCGGCAACCAGCTCGATGCCAACACTGCGCAGACACCCGGCATGGACCGCAAGGCCGCCATCAACTTCGCGCGCGTCGGCGCGCAGAAGTTGTGGGCCGGCACGGTGCACATCCATGCCAATGCCAAGACCGGCGCCCACCACCACGGGCCGCTGGAAAGCGTGATCTACATCGTCAAGGGCCGTGCGCGCATGCGCTGGGGCGAGGCGCTGGAGTTCACGGCCGAAGCCGGCCCGGGTGACTTCATCTACGTGCCACCCTTCGTGCCGCACCAGGAGATCAACGCCAGCGCCACCGAGACGCTGGAATGTGTGCTGTGCCGCAGCGACGGCGAAGCGGTGGCGGTGAACCTGGACATCACCCCCGCCGAGCAGCCCGAAAACGTGGCATGGGTCGACCCCACGCACCCGGCGCCGAAGGCCTGACCATGGCCGCCGCGATCGAACCCCGCGCGCTGCTGATGGCGATGTACGAAGCCGCCGTGCAGCGTGCGCTGCCAGCCCACACCACCGCCGCGTTCCTGCCAGCGCCGCCCGACCCCCAGAAGGGCCGCACCTTGGTGCTGGGCGCGGGCAAGGCCGGTGGTGCGATGGCCGCGGCCGTGGATGCGCTCTGGCCCGCCAAGGCGCCGCTCAGCGGTCTGGTCGTCACACGCTACGACCACGTGCCACCGGCATACCGCAACAAACCGGGCCGCATCGAAGTGGTGGAAGCGCGCCACCCGGTGCCGGACGAAGCCGGTGCCCGCGCCGCGCAGCGCATCGTGGAATTGACGAAGGGCCTGACGGCCGACGACCTGGTGCTGTGCCTGATCTCGGGCGGCGGCTCGGCCCTGCTGTCGATGCCCGCCCCCGGTCTGACACTGGCCGACAAACAGGCCATCAACCAGGCGCTGCTGAAAAGCGGTGCGGCCATCGACGAGATGAACTGCGTGCGCAAGCACCTCAGCGCCATCAAGGGCGGCCGGCTGGCCGCGATGTGTGCACCGGCGCGGGTGGTGACGCTCTTGATCAGCGACGTGCCGGGCGACGCGCCCGAGGTCATCGCCAGCGGCCCCACGGTGCCCGACGCCAGCACCTGCGCCGACGCACTGGCGCTGTGCAAGCGCTACGGCATCGACTTGCCGCAAGCCGCGCGTGAAGGCCTGGAAAGTGGCAACTTCGAAACACCCAAACCCGGTGACGCGGTGTTCGACGGCCACGAGGTGCACCTGATCGCGACACCACAGCAAAGCCTGGAAGCGGCCGCCGAGGTGGCGCGAAAGGCGGGCATCGAGGCCCACATCCTGAGCGACGAGATGGAAGGCGAAAGCCGCGAGGTGGGCAAGGTGCAGGCGGCGCTGGCCCGGGCCGTGGCGCGGCGGGCACAGCCTTTCACAAGACCTTGTGTGATCCTGTCCGGCGGTGAGACGACAGTGACCGTGAAGTCCAAGGGCGGCCGGGGCGGAAGGGCCACCGAATTCCTGCTCGGCTGCGCCATCGCCCTGCAAAGCGAGCCGGGTGTTCATGTGCTCGCGGCCGACACCGACGGCATCGACGGCATCGAAGACAACGCCGGGGCCATCGTCACGCCCAGCACCTTGCAGCGCGCCACGGCCCTGGGCCTGAAGGCCAGCGAGTTCCTGGACCGCAACGACGCCTACCACTTCTTCAAGCCGCTGGGCGACCTGGTGACGCCGGGGCCGACCTTCACCAACGTCAACGACTTCAGGGCTCTGCTGATCCTGTAGCGAAGAGGGATTTGGACGGGGTGCGACCTCGTGCCAGCGGTCGAAGCTTGAATTGTTGGCCGAGCTTGCTGACTCGAGTGCGGTCGGCGACAGCTTTCCGGCAACCCAAGCCCGCCAGTTGAGGGGTGCTATCGATCCTGACCTGACCATGGCAAGCCGATACAAGGAGCGCTGAAGCCGTCGCTCCAGCCTACCAAAGTATGGGAGGCCCACTCCGCTGCCAAACCTGTTGTGGCCGCCCGTGCGTCAGCGCGCATGCGACCCAAGACCAACTGCCAGGCTCAGGTGCACCGGACCATCAGTGCCTGCCGTCATGCGCGGTGCATGCCGCTCCAGTTCAATGAGTCGAACTGAGCTGGAGAACCAGCGTTGATCCGTGAAACAGCCAGGCAAACCCATGGACAATCGCAGTGCCGCTGCTGTGCGGGATCGGGGGTCCTGCGCCCATTGCTGATCACACACGCGCCGAACATGGGCGCAAAGGGCGATGCAAGGCCGCGTAGACCACAGGAGACCTCGGTGACCACCCTCAAGCGTAACAACGTGAAGGTCATGGGTGAACGCGGACCCGTTCTGCTCTACGCCCACGGCTTTGGCTGCAGCCAGGACATGTGGAACCTCGTCACGCCGGCCTTTGCGTCGACGCACCGCCAGGTGCTCTTCGACTACGTGGGCAGTGGAAGGTCAGATCGCACCGCCTTCGACCCGAAGCGTTACGCCGACCTGCAGGGATACGCACAAGACGTCATCGACGTCTGCGGCGCGCTCGGCCTGAAGGATGGGGTGACGTTCGTCGGCCACTCGGTCAGTTGCAGCATTGGCATCCTGGCCTCGATCGAACGTCCGGACTTGTTCGACAGGCTCGTTCTGCTGGGCCCGTCGCCGTGCTTCCTGAACGATCCGCCCGCCTACCAGGGAGGTTTCGAGCGCGAAGATCTTGAGGGCTTGTTGACCTTGATGGATCAGAACTACATGGGATGGGCCCAATACCTCGCGCCGGTCGTGGCGGGCGCGGCGGGCGAAGGCGCCGTGGCCAACACACTGGCCGACAGCTTCTGCTCGACGGATCCGGCCGTGGCAAGGGTCTTTGCGCGAGCCACCTTCTTCGCCGACAACCGGGCTGACCTGCCCAAGGTGTCGCGGCCGTCTCTGCTGCTGCAGCATCGCAAGGACAACCTGGCACCCCTGGGTGTGGGCGAGTACCTCCATGCCCACTTGCCGGACAGTACGCTGCGGGTGCTTGACGTCGCCGGCCATTGCGCGCACCTCAGCAATCCGGCGCTCGTGATCGAGGCGATGCACGACTATGTTGCGTAAGCTGCCGATGCCGACTGAGACGGGCCCCCGGCCATGAACCCGCTGGACCAACTGCCCTGTGCCGTGGTCGTGACGGACGCTACGGGGCGTCTGCTCGACGCCAACGCTGAACTGTTGAGCCTGGTGGGTGGGTCCCGGGAAAGCCGCATTGGCACCTCGATCGAAGACCTTCTCCCACCGGCCAGCCGAATCTTCCTGCAGACCCACGTGTGGCCGACGCTGCTGCGTGACGGGCGCGTCCAGGAGATTCATCTGCAGGTCACCGGCTCCGATATGGTGCGTGTGCCAGTGCTGCTGAACAGCAGGCTGGGTGACCACCTGCGAGAGCCTGCGTATTTCTGGACCTTGTTCGTCGCGCGTGACCGCCACCGGTTCGAAGCCGAGCTCATCGAGCAGCGCAATCTGGCCGAAGCCACGAACAGAGCGCTCGACGAAAGCTGGCGCTTCATCAAGGGGATCACCGATGCGATCCCCGGCATGGTGGCCTACTGGGACAGGGATCTGCGCTGCCGCTTCGCCAACAGGGGCTACGTGGAGTGGTTCGGCCGGCAGCCCGAAGAACTCATCGGCATTGCGCTGCGGGAATTGCTTGGCGAACGGGTCTTCGCGCTGAACGAACCCTATGCCCTGGCCGCATTGGCCGGCCGCGAGCAGCAGTTCGAGCGCGAGCTGACCAAGGCCGACGGAAGCCTGGGCCACACCTGGGCGCACTATGTGCCCGATGTCGTTGGCGGCGAGGTCCGCGGCTTCTTTGTGAAAGTCAGCGACGTGACGGCGCTCAAGTCGACCCAGCTGGCACTGGAAGAAGCCCAGCGGCTGGGTCAGACCGGCAGCTGGACCTGGCGGGTTGACGGGGATCACGTGGGGTGGTCTGCGAACATGTTTGCCTTGCTTGGCATCGATCCGCAAGGCGGCCCGCCCAGCTTCGCAGAGCAGGCCCTCATCTACGACCCCGAGTCCTACGCAGCGCTGGGAGCGCGCGTCGCGCTCGCGCTGCAGACCGGCGCGCCCTACACGCTGGAGTTGCGCTACCAGCGCCCCGATGGTCACAGCGGCTGGGTAGAAGCCCGCGGCGAGGCCGTGCGTGAGCCCTCAGGGCGTGTCAGTGGCCTTCGCGGCACGGTCCAGGAAATCACGCATCGACGCGAGCAACAGCGCGCTCTGGAGTTGGCGCGCGACCGGCTGCGGGCGATGTACGAGACCACACCGGCCATGCTGCACTCGATCGATTCGACCGGTCGGCTGCTGCACGTCAGCGATGCGTGGCTGGCCCGCCTGGGCTACCGGCGCGATGAAGTCATCGGGCGCCTTTCGTCGGACTTCCTTACCGAAGAGTCGCGTCGGCGCGCCCGCGAAGAAGTCCTTCCGGCGTTCTTCAAGGAAGGACGCTGCCACGAGGTGCCTTACCAGATGGTCACCAGCCGGGGCGAGATCATCGACGTGCAGCTGTCGGCCCTCCTCGAACGCGACGAACACGGGCAGCCGACACACAGCCTCGCCGTGATGAATGACGTGACACTCCGTCGGCGCGCGGAACGGGAGCTGGCCAGGGAACACGAGCGCCTGAGCAACCTGATCGAGGGGACCGGCGCCGGCACCTGGGAATGGAATGTCCAGACCGGCGAGGTGATCGTCAACCCGCGCTGGGCCGAGATCCTCGGCTGGAAAGTCGAGGAGCTGGGTGCGATAACGAACCAGTTCCGCGCCGACATCACCCACCCGGACGAACTGGACCAGACACGCCAGTTGCTGCGAGATCACTTCGCCGGGCGCAGCGAAGCTTACGTGGCTGAAGTGCGCCTGCGTCACCGCGACGGCCACTGGGTCTGGGCCGAAGACCGCGGGCGTCTCATCACCCGCACGCCCGATGGGCGGCCGGAATGGGTCTTCGGCATCCACATCGACATCACGGCACGCAAGCGCCGCGACGAGGCCATGCGGCAATTGAGCGCGGAGCTTGCGCAGCAGCACGAGTTGATGCGGGTCACCCTGCAGTCCATTGGCGACGCGGTCATCACCACCGACGCGGCCGGAGCGGTCAACTGGCTCAACCCGGTGGCCGAGCGGATGACGGGCTGGCTGGCCACTGAGGCCAAGGGACGCCCTTTGAGCCAAGTCTTCCACATCGTCAATGAAGAGACGCGGGCCGTCACGGAGAACCCGGTGGCCACCTGCCTGGCACAGGGCAAGATCGTCGGCCTCGCCAACCACACGTTGCTGATCTCGCGCGACGGCACCGAGTTTGGGATCGAGGACTCGGCGGCGCCGATCCGCAATGCGGCAGGCGAGATCCTGGGCGTCGTCCTCGTGTTCCACGACGTCAGCGAACAGCGGCGACTGAGTGGCGAGATGACCTATCGCGCCACGCACGACGCGCTGACCGGCCTGGTCAACCGCGCGGAATTCGAAACCCGTCTGCTGCGGACCTTGCGTCAGGCCCACGACAACGACAGCCATCACGCGCTGCTCTACATCGACCTGGACCAGTTCAAGCTGGTCAACGACGCCTGCGGCCACGCCATTGGCGACCAATTGCTGCAACAGGTCAGCAAGTTGCTGGCCGATGCGGTCCGCGGTCGCGACACGCTCGCCCGCTTGGGCGGCGACGAGTTCGCCATCATCCTCGAACACTGCACGGGGGATCAAGCCAACCGGGTCGCGCAGAAGATCTGCGATCGGATGGACGATTTCAGATTTGTCCACGAGAACAGGCGCTTTCGGATCGGCACCAGCATCGGGCTGGTGCCGGTGGACAAGCGCTGGGCGAGCACGGCGGCGGTTCAGCAGGCGGCGGATACGTCCTGCTATGCGGCCAAGGAGGCTGGGCGTAACCGGGTCCACGCCTGGTTCGACACCGACGCTGCCATGCGCGCAAGGCATCACGAAGTTCAGTGGACGTCGCGCATCGAACAGGCGCTCGACCATGAAGGCTTCGTGTTGTTCGCCCAGCGGATCCAGGCTCTCAAGGAAGAGTCCAGGGGTGTACACGCCGAGGTGCTGCTGCGCATGCGGAACGAAGACGGTTCGCTGGTCCTGCCCGGTTCATTCCTTCCCGCTGCAGAGCGCTTCCACCTTGTGTCCCGAATAGACCGCTGGGTTCTACGGCATGCGATCGACTGGCTTCGAAGCTTGCCCTCGGAGCACATGATTGAGAGCTTGAACGTCAACCTGTCGGGTCAGTCGGTCGGTGACCGGGCCTTCCACGCTTGGGCGCTTGAACTGTTCGCGGCAGCCGGCGACTCGGTTTGCTCGAGACTGTGCCTCGAGATCACGGAGACGGCCGCCGTCACCAACCTGGCCGACGCCGCCATCTTCATCGGGCAGGTGCGCGCGGCAGGCGTGAGAGTCGCACTCGACGACTTCGGTGCTGGCGCCTCTTCGTTCGGGTACCTCAAGACCTTGCCAGTGGACTACCTGAAGATCGACGGCCAGTTCATTCGCGATCTGTTGAGCGATCCCTTGGACGATGCGGCCGTGCGCTGTTTTGCCGATGTGGCCAAACTGATGGGTCTGAAGACCGTGGCGGAGTTCGTCGACAACCCCGAGGTGCTGGAGCGCCTGCGGGTGATTGGTGTGGACTTTGCCCAGGGCTACCTGATCCATCGCCCCGAGCCCATTGGCAGCCTGATCGGAAGCGAGGCCCGTTCGAGCGTCTGACCTGCCGGCGGGGAGTTCAGCGCAGGGCGCGCAGGCGATGCTTGCCCGTGGGGATGACCGCCGAGATCCGCGCGGGAGGCAGGTCCAGCTGCTTCGCAACCAGATCCACACATCGGGGCATGTCGGCAGGAAGTCTCATGGCGCGATGCGCCAACGCAGACAGGGCGCAGATCGAGCGATGGCTGTCTGGTTTCGGCAGCACCAGAGTGGACTGGAATTCGACGTGGTGGCGCACGCTGTACACGGCCGACGGCTGCAAGCCCCATGTCTCGCACAAGGCCGCGCCCAGGATGTCGTGCGAGACGCCGAAGGCATCCTGTTCGAGCGAGCTGAGCGCGCTGTCGTCCGTCGGCTCCACCGCCCATAGGGGGCGGTAGCGGGCGGGCGAATGGCGAAACAGCAGTGCCTTGCCGCATTCCTCGAACAGACCGGCGGAGTGCGCCGCCCAGGCATCGAAGCCGAGTGCTTGACCAAGGACGCCCATCAACTCGCCGCGTGCTGCAGCCCGTTGCCACAGGAGGTCCAACTCCGGGGCCCGGGGAAACGCAGCACGGAGCCCGTGCTGCAAGGTCAAGCCGCTGACCTCGCGCATGCCCAGGTAGGTGATGGCCTCGCGAACGGTCTGGACTCGACCCGACAGATTGAACAGCGATGAGTTGACGGTTCTGAGCAGCGCCGATGCCAGCGACATGTCGGATTCGATCAACTCGCCTAGATCGTCCAGGTCGCACGCGGGTTGAGCCAGGAGCGTGGCCATGCGCACCAAGGCCGCCGGTGGTGGCGGCAGTTCCAGGTCCATAGCCAGTCGTCCGATCTTCATGGATTGAGGCGTGGCTTGAGCTGCCAGCCAATCTGCCGTTGATCCCACATCCTAGGCAAGAACTGCCGGCAATCATCCTGCGAACAGGAGTGATGGCACCCGGGTTTTCGGCGGTGTCAAGCGGCATCCAGAACTGACCCCCTGACGACATCGAGATCTGACCCCCGGCTGATGATCAGTTCGTTGTGGTGTTCGCAACCGGTAGCTGTCGCCGCGGATCGTGATGACGTGGCTGTGGTGCAGCAGCTGGTCCAGGATCGCAGTGGCCGCCACCGCGTCGCCGAACACGTCGCCCCACTCGGCCACCGAGCGGTTGCTCGTCACCAGCATCGAGCCGCGCTCGTGGCGCCGGCTGATCAGCCAGGGCTGCGCGTCGTACCCGAAGCCCTCCAGCGTCCTGACGCAGGGGAACTTGGCGATCGACATGCCCATCTGGATGCGACGCTCGTCCTTGCGCGCCACCTCCGCCGTGCACAGCGTCGTCAGCGCTTCGCGCAGGTTCAGATCGGCGCGGCCGACCTGGTCCGGCAGCGTGTCGAGTTGGTCTCCGATGGCGGTGGGCTTCAGGCGGGTCAGCATCTGTTGATTTCCATCTCGAAGTGATCCACCCGGCCCGGTGACTTCCACGCCAACCTGATCCACGCAAGAACCCGGACGGTGGCTCAAGGCCGAACAGAGCAAGAGCCGCAGGCATCAGCGCACGCTGCTGCAGATGCACGCCGATCAGGTGTCTCTCGACCCGACGGCCGGTTCCAGCCCCTCTGGTGGCGCACCCGGCCGAAGCTGCGGACCGATCAAGGCGGCTGGCAGTTGCCGTCCTGCAAGGGACCGTCGGCCAGCGAGCCCGGGTCTCGTGTTGTCGCACCACCGGGCCAGGGCCTGCGCCGTGCACACCCACCCGGCGGTCCGACCCGCCAGCCCCAGGCGCTGGCCCCCCCCTCGGCCGGCGTCGCCCCGCTGACGCGGCCTTCTCCTACACACGCGCTCACCCTTGGCCGCCGCTCGGCCCCCGGGCTCATGCCGTAGGCTCGTTCAAAACGCTTCTTCAAGGGACTCCCGATGCACATCCTGATGGTTCTGACCTCGCACGACCGGCTCGGCGACACCGGCAAGAAGACCGGTTTCTGGCTCGAGGAACTGGCCGCGCCGTACCACGTGTTCAAGGATGCCGGCGCGACGCTGACGCTGGCGTCGCCGCTGGGCGGCCAGCCGCCGCTGGACCCGAGCAGCGACGCGCCCGAGGCCCAGACCGCCGACACCGCGCGCTTCAAGGCCGACGCCGCCGCGCAGGCCGCACTGGCCCACACGGCGCGGCTGTCGTCGGTCAAGGCGGGTGACTTCGACGCCGTCTTCTACCCGGGCGGTCATGGCCCGCTGTGGGACCTGGCCGAGGACCGGCACTCCATCGCGCTGATCGAGGCCTTTCTGGGCGCCGGCAAGCCGATCGGCGCGGTCTGCCATGCGCCGGCCGCGCTGCGTCATGCCAAGGCGGCCGACGGCTCGCCGCTGGTGCGGGGCCGGCAGGTCACGGGTTTCAGCAACAGCGAAGAGCGCGCCGCACAGCTGACCGAGGTCGTGCCCTTCCTGGTGCAGGACATGCTGGTCCAGCAAGGCGGGCAGTACCACTGCGGCTCCGACTGGCAGCCGCATGTGCTGACCGACGGCACCCTCGTCACGGGCCAGAACCCCGCGTCCTCGGCCCCGGCCGCCCGCGGGCTGCTGGCCTGCATCCAGCGCCGCTGACCGGCCCCGACCCCTGCCCGACACCCACCCGAGACCGCCCCATGCCCTACACCAGCACCAATCCCTACAGCGGCCAGGTCCTGCAGCGTTTCGACGAGATCGACGACGACGCGCTGGAGGCCCGGCTGCAGGCGGCCCACCACTGCTTCAGCACACACTGGCGCCACACCGGCTTCCAGCAGCGCCGGGCGGTGCTGGCGCGGGCCGCGGCGCTGATGCGAGAACGCGCACCGCAGCTGGCCACGCTGATCACGCTGGAGATGGGCAAGCTGATGGCGCAGAGCCAGGGCGAAGTGGCGCTGAGCGCGGCCATCCTGGACTACTACGCCGAGCACGCCGAAGCGTTCCTGGCACCCGAGACCCTGGCCACCGCCAAGGGCCAGGCGGTGGTGGAAAACAGCCCGCTCGGGGTGCTGCTGGGCGTGGAGCCCTGGAACTACCCGTACTACCAGATCGTGCGTTTTGCGGCGCCCAACCTGATGGCCGGCAACGTGGTGATGGTCAAGCACGCGTCCAACGTGCCGCAGTGCGCGCAGGCCTTCGCGCAGCTGATGCACGACGCCGGTCTGCCCGAGGCGGCCTACACCAACCTCTTCATCAGCACCGACCAGGTGTCCAGGCTCATCGACGACCCGCGCGTGCGCGGCGTGGCGCTGACGGGCAGCGAGGCCGCGGGTGCGGCCGTTGCCGCGCGTGCCGGCAGGAACCTGAAGAAGTCGACGCTCGAGCTCGGTGGCAGCGATGCCTTCATCGTGCTGGAAGACGCCGACATGGCGCTGGCGCTGAAACACGCCGTGGCCGGCCGCATGGGCAACTCGGGCCAGGCGTGCACGGCGTCCAAGCGCTTCATCGTCGTCGACGCGGTGGCAGACGCCTTCCTGGACGGTTTCCAGGCAGCGCTGTCGGCCTTTCGGCCCGGCGACCCGATGGACAAAGCCACGACGCTGGCGCCGCTGTCCAGCGCAACTGCGCTGGACACGTTGCTGGGCCAGGTGGATGAGGCCGTGGCGCATGGCGCGCGCGTGCTGATGGGCGGCCAGCGCGTCGCCGGTCAGGCCGGGGCCTTCATGCAGCCCACGGTGCTGACCGACATCGACGCCGCCAACCCGGCATACCGGCAGGAGTTCTTCGGCCCGGTAGCGCTGTTCTTCCGGGTGGCCGACGAGGCCGCGGCCGTGGCGCTGGCCAACGACTCGCCCTTCGGGCTGGGCGGCTCGGTGTTCACCAGGGACACCGAACGCGGCCGGGCGGTGGCCCGCACCGTCGACACCGGCATGGTCTTCATCAACAGCGCGGCGCTGTCGTCGCCGGAGCTCCCCTTTGGCGGCGTCAAGAACTCGGGCTACGGGCGCGAACTGTCGCCCGCGGGCATCCTCGAGTTCGTCAACCGCAAGCTGATCCGCGTGGCCTGAGCGTGCGGGCCGGGCTGTCGGCCCGCGTTCAGGGCGTATCGCGCCAGGCCTGGGCGCGGTAGGCGCGCGGCGACAGGCCGGTGTGGCGCTTGAAGAAGCGGCAGAAGTAGGCCGGGTCCTCGAAGCCCAGTTCGAAGGCGAGCTTGGACACCGGTGCGGCCACGTGCACCAGCTGGCGCGTGGCTTCGCGCGCCAGGCGTGCATGGATCAGGTGCTGCGCGGTGTGGCCGGCCTCGGCGCGCACCAGGCGGTTGAGCCGCTCGGTCGACAGACCCAGCGTCGCGGCATAACGCGACACCGGCCAGTGCTCGCGGTAGTGGGATTCCAGCAGCACGACCCAGCGCGTGTACAGCGGCGGCCCGCGGCGCGCCGTGGGCCCCGCGGCCCGGCCGGGCCGCTCACCTTGGTCGCCCCGGCCGGGCCGCTCGCCTGGGTCGCCCCGGCCGGGCCGCTCGCCTTGGTCGCTCCGGCCGGGCTGGGCCGCCAGCGCGTCCTGGCCGGCCACCTGCGCCAGTCGCCACACCAGTGCACGCGCCAGCCACACCGGCACCGGGCCGTCGGCAGAGTCGCCGGCATGGGCCTCGGCGTGCAGCGCGTGGAACTGCGCGTCCAGGCGCCGCACCTCGGGCGCGTCGCGATCCAGCACCACCACACGCGGCGCCGCGAACAGCCGGCCCAGGGCATCGCCCAGGGCCGCGGCCTCGTGCTGGGCCAGTTCGCCGGCGTTGAAGGTCAGCACGTGGCCCTGCGCTTGGCGCGAAAAGCGGAACGCATGCGCCACGCCGGGCGGTATGACCACCAGCGCCGGCCCCTCGCTGCGGGCACGGGTTCCGTCCAAGAGGGCGTCGACCGTGCCGACGTGCAGCCACACCATCTGGTGCAGGCCGCGGTGCAGGTGGGCGTCGATCTCCCAGTCGTGCAGGCGGCTGCGGGCATCGATGGATTCGATGTGCAGCACGGGCTTGCTCAGCGGATTCACCTCGCCGTAGAGCGTGAACGTGGGCAGCTTCTGCAGGGTGCGTCGCCGGCTGGGTGGAGCGCCCGCCGGCTGGGATGGTGTGTCAGTCACTGTGCGTCAAAAGTGCAAGTCGTGAGGGGTGATTGTCCGCTGCGGGCATGCCGGGCGCACCGCAGAATCGGCGCGCCTCGGCGCATGCCGGGCCCGCCCGGTGCCGCACCGCGCACAGCATCCCAAGAACAGCCTCCCGGAGACCGCCATGCCCAAGACAACCCGCACCCAGGTCGCCATCATCGGCGCCGGCCCCTCCGGCCTGCTGCTCGGCCAGCTGCTGCACAAGGCCGGCATCGACGCCATCGTGCTGGAGCGCCAGACGCCCGAGTACGTGCTGGGCCGCATCCGCGCCGGCGTGCTGGAGCAGGTGACGATGGACCTGCTCGACGAAGCCGGCGTCGGCGAGCGCATGCACCGCGAGGGCCTGGTGCACGGCGGCTTCGAGCTGCTCTACGCCGGCCAGCGCCACCGCGTCGACATGCACGCGCTGACGGGCGGCAAGAAGGTGATCGTGTACGGCCAGACCGAGGTCACGCGCGACCTGATGGACGCCCGCCGCCACGCCGGCCTGCCCACCGTCTACGAAGCCGCCGACGTGCAGGTGCACGGCTACGACACCGACCGCCCCAGCGTCAGCTACCGCCAGGGCGGGCAGGAGCACCTGATCGAGTGCGACTTCATCGCCGGCTGCGACGGCTTCCACGGCGTGTGCCGCGCCAGCGTGCCGCGCAGCGCCATCACCGAATACGAGAAGGTCTACCCCTTCGGCTGGCTGGGCGTGCTCAGCGACACGCCGCCGGTGTGCGACGAGCTGATCTACGCCCACACCGCGCGCGGCTTTGCGCTGTGCTCGCAGCGCAGCGCCACGCGCAGCCGCTACTACCTGCAGGTGCCGCTGACCGATTCGGTGGACGCCTGGAGCGACGACGCCTTCTGGGACGAGCTGCGCCTGCGCCTGGACGACAAAGGCCGCGCCGATCTGGTCACCGGCCCGTCGATCGAAAAGAGCATCGCGCCGCTGCGCAGCTTCGTCACCGAGCCGATGCGCTTCGGCCGCCTGTTCCTGGCCGGCGACGCCGCGCACATCGTGCCGCCCACCGGCGCCAAGGGGCTGAACCTGGCCGCCAGCGACGTGAAGTACCTGTCCACGGCGCTGATCGAACACTACGCCGAGCGGTCGGACGCCGGCATCGACGGCTACTCGCAGCGCTGCCTGGCGCGGGTGTGGCGGGCCGAGCGCTTCTCCTGGTGGTTCACCACGCTGATGCACAACTTCCCCGACGACGGCCCCATCGTCGCCAAGCTGCAGCAGGCCGAGCTGGACTACCTGCTGCACTCCGAGGCCGGTGCCCGCACCATCGCCGAAAACTACGTCGGCCTGCCGCTGGACTTCGGCTTCACCAAGCCCGCGGTGTAGCCCGCGGGCCCGGCAGCGCCGGGGCCGGGCGCTATGCTCGCCCGATGCCATCGATCCTGACCATCACCGACCTGTCCAAGACCTACGCCACGGGCTTCAAGGCCCTGCAGGGCGTGAACCTGTCCATCCGCCGCGGCGAGATCTTTGCGCTGCTGGGCCCCAACGGCGCCGGCAAGACGACCTTGATCAGCATCGTCTGCGGCATCGTGCGCGCCAGCACCGGCACCGTGGTGGTGGACGGGCACGACACCGTGGCCGACTACCGCGCCGCCCGTGCGCTCATCGGCCTGGTGCCGCAGGAGCTGACCACCGACGCGTTCGAGACCGTGTGGAACGCCGTGAGCTTCAGCCGCGGCCTCTTCGGCAAGCCGCCCAACCCGGCGCACATCGAGCAGGTGCTGCGCTCGCTGTCGCTGTGGGACAAGAAGGACAGCAAGATCCTCACGCTGTCGGGCGGCATGAAACGCCGGCTGCTGATTGCCAAGGCGCTGTCGCACGAGCCGCGCATCCTGTTCCTGGACGAGCCCACCGCGGGCGTGGACGTGGCGCTGCGGCGCGACATGTGGGCGCTGGTGCGCCAGCTGCGCGACACCGGCGTCACGGTCATCCTGACCACGCACTACATCGAAGAGGCCGAGGAGATGGCCGACCGCATCGGCGTCATCAGCAAGGGCCGGCTCGTGCTGGTGGAGGGCAAGGCCGAGCTGATGCACAAGCTGGGCAGGAAGCAGCTCACGCTGCAGCTGCAGCAGCCGCTGGCCGCGGTGCCCGCGGCGCTGGCCGGCTACGCGCTGGCGCTGTCGGCCGACGGGCACGAGCTGACCTTCACCTACGACGCGGCCTCGGGCGACACCGCCGGTGGCGGCGACGGCGCCGGCATGCTCGGCTTCATGAAGGCGGTGGACGCCGCCGGCATCGCCTTCAAGGACCTGCGCACCACGCAGAGTTCGCTGGAAGACATCTTCGTGGGCCTGGTCGAGGAGGCCGCATGATGGGCATGAACCTGCACGCCGTGCGCGCGATCTTCGGCTTCGAGATGGCGCGCACGCGCCGCACGCTGATGCAGAGCATCGTCTCGCCCGTCATCAGCACCTCGCTGTACTTCGTGGTCTTCGGCGCGGCCATCGGCTCGCGCATCCCCGAGGTGGGCGGCGTGAGCTACGGCGCCTTCATCGTGCCGGGGCTGATCATGCTGTCGCTGCTGACGCAGAGCATCTCCAATGCGTCCTTCGGCATCTACTTCCCGCGCTTCACCGGCACCATCTACGAGCTGCTGTCGGCGCCGGTGTCGTACGTGGAGATCCTGCTGGCCTACGTGGGCGCGGCGGCGGCCAAGTCGGTGATCCTGGGGCTCATCATCCTGGCCACGGCGACGCTCTTCGTGCCGCTGCGCGTGGAGCACCCGGTGTGGATGCTGGTGTTCCTGGTGCTGACGGCCGTGACCTTCAGCCTGGTGGGTTTCATCATCGGCATCTGGGCCGACAACTTCGAGAAGCTGCAGGTGGTGCCGCTGCTCATCATCACGCCGCTGACCTTCCTGGGCGGCAGCTTCTATTCCATCGACATGCTGCCCGGCGTGTGGCAGCAGGTGGCGCTGCTGAACCCGGTGGTCTACCTCGTCAGCGGCTTCCGCTGGAGCTTCTACGGCATGGCCGACGTGAGCCTGGTGTGGAGCCTGTCCATGACGCTGGCGTTCCTGGCGGCGTCGCTGGCGGTGGTGGCCTGGATCTTCAAGACCGGCTACCGGCTGAAGGCCTGACGTTCAACGACCCCGGAGATCTTTCATTGACCCCGCAACAGCTTCTGCAGCACCACGACAGCGCCCAGCCCTGGCCCGACACGGTGGCGCCAGGCGCCTTCGGCGACGTTGCCGCGGCCTACCAGACGGCGTTGGCCGTGCGCGCGCTGCGCGTGGCCCGCGGCGAGCGGCCGCGCGGCTACAAGATCGGCTTCACCAACCGCACGATCTGGGCGCGTTACGGCGTCTGGGCGCCGATCTGGGGCACGGTGTGGGACAGCTCGCTGGTCTGCAGCGACGACGGCACCGCCGAGCTGCCGCTGGCCGGCCTGTGCCAGCCGCGGCTGGAGCCCGAGGCGGTGTTCGGCTTCAAGGCCACACCGGTGCCCGGTGCCACGCTGCAGGATCTGCTGGCGGCCATCGAGTGGGTGGCGCCGGGCTTCGAGATCGTGCAGTCGCACCGCCCGGGCTGGAAGTTCACCGCGCCCGAGACCGTGGCCGACAGCGGTTTGCATGCGCGGCTGCTGGTGGGCCGCCGTCAGCCGCTGGCCGGCATCGCGTCCGATGCCCAGGCGCTGGATGCCGCACTCGCCGCCGCGCGCGTGACGCTGCACCGGGATGGCACGGCCGTGGAGCAGGGCACTGGCGCGCAGGTGCTGGACAGCCCGCTGCGCGCCTTGCTGCACTTCCTGAACGAGCTGCGGCAGTGCCCGGGTGCGGTGGACCTGCAAGCCGGCGACGTGGTCACCACCGGCACCTGGACCGACGCCTGGCCGGTGCAGCCCGGCCAGACCTGGCGTGCGGACTTCGGCGCACCGCTGACGCCGTTGCAGCTGCGCTTCGTGTAGCGCCGCAGCGGCCGCCGCGCCGGTCTCAGCGGGCCGGGCGGCGCCGGTAGGTCACGAAGGCGTAGTCCAGGCCGGCCGCGGTGCGGGCCGGCGTGCGGGCGGTCTCCTCGAACTGCGCCCGGTCCCAGGCCGGGAAGAAGGTGTCGCCGTGCAGGTCGGCGTCAACCTCGGTCAGCTTCAGCGTGTGCGCCAGCGGCAGCGCCAGCGCGTACAGCTCGGCGCCGCCGATCACGAACACACGCGGGCTGCCCTGCAGCCGGGCCAGCGCCTCGGGCAGGCTGTGCACCGCCACCGCGCCCGCGCCCGCGGCGGCCCAGTCGCGCTGGCGCGTCAGCACCACGTTCAGCCGGCCCGGCAGCGGCCGGAAACGCGCCGGCAGTGAATCCCAGGTCTTGCGGCCCATGATCACCGGGCAGCCCATCGTGGTGTCGCGAAAGTGCTTCTGGTCGGCCGGCTCGCGGAAGATCAGTTCGTTGCCCAGGCCGATGGCGCGGTTGCGCGCCACGGCGGCGATGAGGGCGATGTCGGGCGTGTCTGCGGGGGCCATGGCGCGATTGTCGCGCTGCGCTCCGTCAGGGCGCGCTGAAGCGCACGATGCCGCTGCGCGTCAGCACCAGCAGCGAGCCGTCGGCCGCGGCCATCAGGTCCACCGGGCTGCCGCCCACGCTGCCGAAGGCGTAGGCCGCGTTGCCGTTGGCCATGTCGATGGCGCCGATGAAGCGGCTGACGAAGTCGGCAAAGAAGTACGCGCCCTTCCAGGGCGCCGGCAGCGCGCCGCCCGCCGGGTAGAAGCTGCCGCCGGCGATGGCGAAGCCGGTGAAGAAGCCGCCCGGACCCGAGCCCGCCGGCACCGCCGCGCTGTGTTTGTAGGCAAAGAGCGGCGCGGTGCGCGTGCCGGTGATGTTGTCGGGGCCTTCGCTGGCCGGCCAGCCGTAGTCGGCGCCGGGCGCGCCCAGGTTGATCTCCTCCCAGGTGTTCTGCCCCACGTCGTTGATGTGGATGCGGCCGGTGCCCGGCTGCACCGCAAAGGTGAAGGGGTTGCGCAGGCCGCGCGCCCAGATCGCGCGGGCCAGCCCGGTCTGCGTGGCGGCGTGCGGGTTGTCGGCGGGGATGCTGCCGTCGTCGTTGAAGCGCAGCAGCTTGCCGAAGGGGCTGCTCAGGCTGGGTGCGGTGGCGCTGTTGGCGTTGTCGCCCACGCCCACATAGAGCTTGCCGTCCACGCCGAAGTGCAGCGCGCCGCCGTTGTGGTTGGTGGCGCCGGACAGGGCCGGCAGGTCCACCAGGATCTGCTCGCTGCCGGGCTGCACGAGGTCGGGGTTGCTGGTGGAGGCAGTGAAACGGCTGATGCGGTTGTGCGTGCCGCCGTCCGGGGTGGTGTAGTAGACGTAGACGAAGCCGTTGCTGGCAAAGGCCGGATGGAAGGCGACGCCGAGCAGGCCGCGCTCGCCGGCGGGGTCGACCGTCACGCTCAGGAACGGCGTGGCCAGCAGCGCGCCGTTTTTCACCACGCGCAGCGCGCCGCCCTGCTGCGTGACGAAGAGGCGGCCGTCCGGCGCCTGCGCAAAGGCCGTGGCCGAGTTCAGGCCCGTGACCCAGGTCTCGTTGCGCGTGATGCCCGCGGGCTGGGTGCGGCTGCCGCCGAACTGCACCGTGGCGGTGGCCCAGGCCGACAGGTTGCCGGCCGCATCGCGCGCCCGCGCCCGCAGCACGTGCTGGCCCGAGGCGTGGGCGGTGGTGTCCACCGGCGTGCTGTACGGGCCTGGGCCGTTGACGGTGGCGAGCGGCACGCCGTCGAGCTGGAACTCGACCTGCGCGACGCCGACGTTGTCGCTGGCGCTCACGCTGAAGGACAGCGTGCCGCTCAGGCCGGTGGCCAGGTTCGCGGGCGTGGCCAGGGCCACGGTCGGCGGCTGCGTGTCGGCCGACGGCTGGCTCACGGTCACCACGACCCCCGCGCTGGTGGTGGTGGCGCCGGCGTCGTCGGTGGCGCGGGCGGTGAGGGTGCGCGCGCCGGCCGTGGCAGGCGTCCAGGCCCAGGCGTACGGCGCGGTGGTGTCGTCGCCGAGCAGGGTGCTGCCGTCGAAGAAGCTCACGCGCACCACGCGCCCGTCGGCGTCGGCCGCGGTGGCGGTCAGCGGCAACACCACGCCGGTGCTGGCGGTGGCCGCGGCCGACAGGCTGATCGTGGGCGGCTGGTTGTTCGCCGCGCCGAGGTCCACGAAGGTGGCGGTGAGCGTGGTGTCGGCCGCGGGCGTGCTCAGCGTGTGGGCCGCGGCGCCGCCGTTGCTCCAGCTGGCGAAGCGGTAGCGGCGGCCGTTCAGTACCTGCTCGGCGGCGCCCAGGTCGCGTTCCATGCCCACGACGCCGGTGAAGCCGTGCGGCGCGGTGACCGGCTGGCCGTCCAGCGTGAGCTGCAGGCCCGCGGGCTGCGTGGCCAGCGTCACGCGTGCCTTGCGCGGCAGCACGTCGCGCGTGGTGGTGGTGCTGGCGCCGCTGCGGTCGGTGGCGCGCAGGTGGAAGCGGTAGAAGATGTTGTCGGACGTCTCGCCGCGCGTCGGGATCGTCACGCCGCCGGCGGCGCCGGTGGTTTCCGGCTGGAACGGATGGGTGTGCGTGTCGTGGTGCAGCTCGGCCCACCAGGTCAGGCTGTTCGCTGGCAGCGTGCCGTCTTCGGCGTCGGTGGCCGTGGCGCTGAAGGTGAGCGCCTGGCCGGCGCTGAACAACGCCCCGGCAACGGGCGCCGAGATCGTGGCCACCGGGGGCTGGTTGGCTGGCGGCGGGGAGCCGCCATTGCCACCATCGCCGCCGCCGCCGCACCCTGCCAAGGTCGCACCCAGCAGCAGCGCTGCGATCCTGACGATCGAGTTCAGTGTCATGACCACCCTCCGTGGCCACATTCTTGCCATGCTGCAGGGTGGGCGTGTCACAAGGTGTTCGCCATCCCCGCAGATCCCCTTACACGGCCACGGGCGCCTTGATCAGCGGGTGCGGGTCATAGCCCTGCAGCTCGAAATCCTCGAATTCGTAGCCGAGGATCGACTCAGGACGCCGCTTCATCCGCAGCGTGGGGTAGGGCCGCGGCGCACGCGACAGCTGCAGCGCCACCTGCTCCTGGTGGTTGCTGTAGATGTGGCAGTCGCCGCCGGTCCAGATGAAGTCGCCCACGGCGAGGTCGCACTGCTGGGCCAGCATGTGCGTCAGCAGCGCATAGCTCGCGATATTGAACGGCACGCCCAGGAAGATGTCGGCGCTGCGCTGGTAGAGCTGACAGCTGAGTCGTCCTTCGGCGACGTAGAACTGGAAGAACGCGTGGCAGGGCATCAACGCCATCTTCGGCAGGTCGGCCACGTTCCAGGCGCTGACGATGAGGCGGCGGCTGTCGGGGTTGCTCTTGAGCTGCTGCACCACCTGTGCGATCTGGTCGATGTGGCCGCCGTCGGGCGTGGGCCAGCTGCGCCACTGCACGCCGTACACCGGGCCCAGGTCGCCATCGGGGCCGGCCCATTCGTCCCAGATCGTCACGCCGCGTTCCTGCAGCCACTTCGCGTTGCTGCCGCCGCGCAGGAACCACAGCAGCTCCAGCACCACGGCCTTCCAGAACACCTTCTTGGTGGTGATGAGCGGAAAGCCTTCGTTGAGGTCGAAGCGCATCTGGTGGCCGAACACGCTGGTGGTGCCGGTGCCGGTGCGGTCGCCCTTGGCCACGCCGTGCGTGGCCACGTGGCGCATGAAGTCCTCGTACTGCGATCGGATGGGGCGGTCCATGGCGCGGATCAGGTGGGTTGGGTTTGCACGGGTTCGGGCTGCAGGTCGAACTGCATCGAGGCCAGCTTGGCGTAGAGCCCGCCGCGCGCCACCAGCTCGTGGTGCGTGCCGATGTCGACGATGCGGCCGGCGTCCAGCACGACGATGCGGTCGGCCTTCAGCACGGTGGCCAGGCGGTGCGCGATGACGAGCGTGGTGCGGTCGGCCATGGCGGCTTCCAGCGCGGCCTGCACGACCCGTTCGCTCTCGGCATCCAGCGCGCTAGTGGCTTCGTCCAGCAGCAGCAGCGGCGGGTTCTTCAGCATCGCGCGTGCGATGCTGATGCGCTGGCGCTGGCCGCCCGACAGGCGCACGCCGCGCTCGCCGAGATAGGTCGCGTAGCCCTCGGGCAGCGCCTCGATGAAGTCGTGCGCGTAGGCGGCCCGGGCCGCGGCGCGCACCTCGTCGTCGGTGGCGTCGGGGCGGCCGTAGCGGATGTTCTCCAGCGCGCTGGTGCTGAACACCGTGCTGTCCTGCGGCACGATGCCCACGCGCTGGCGCAGGTCGGTCAGCGCCAGCTCGCGCACCGGCACGCCGTCCAGCCGCACGGTGCCCTGCTGCGCGTCGTAGAAGCGCAGCAGCAGCTGCAGCACCGTGCTCTTGCCGGCGCCGCTGGGGCCCACCAGCGCCACGGTCTCGCCGGGGGCGATGTGCAGGTCGAAGCCGTCCAGCGCCGCCGTCTTCGGGCGCGACGGGTAGTGGAACGTCACCTTGTCGAAGGCCACCGCCGAGCCGCCACGCACCGTGGGCAATGACCTGGGCTGTGCCGGGTCGGCCACCGGCGAGCGGGCGGCCAGCAGCTCCATCAGCCGCTCGGTGGCGCCGGCGGCGCGCAGCAGGTCGCCGTAGACCTCGGACAGCACCGCCACCGCGCCCACGAAGATGATCACGAAGACCACCGTCTGCCCCAGGTGCCCGGCGCTGATGTCGCCGGCGATCACCGCCTGCGTGCCCTGGTACAGGCCCCACAGCAGCGCGCCGAAGGTGGCGGTGATCATGAAGGCCACCAGCAGTGCCCGCACTCGGGTGCGCTTGCGCGCGGTGACGAAGGCGTCCTCGGTGCTCTGGTCGAAGCGCGCGGCCTCGCGCTGCTCCTGCACGTAGCTCTGCACCACCGGAATCTCGCTCAGCACTTCGGCGGCGAACGCGGTCCTGGCTGGCGCGGCTGAGCTTGCGCACGCGGCGGCCGAAGTAGATGCTGGGCAGCACCACCAGCACCAGGATGCCCAGCACCTGCGTCATGACCCAGGGGTTGGTGACGATCAGCGCCAGCAGCGCGCCCGCGCCCATCACCACGTTGCGCAGGCCCATGCTGAGGCTGCTGCCCACCACGGTCTGCACGAGCGTGGTGTCGGTGGTCAGGCGGCTCAGCACCTCGCCGGTCTTGGTGCTCTCGAAGAACTCCGGGCTCTGCTTCAGCACGTGCGCGTAGACGGCGTTGCGCAGGTCGGCGGTGATGCGCTCGCCCAGCCAGCTGACCATGTAGAAGCGCGCGGCCGAGAAGAAGCCCAGCGCCGCGGCCACGCCAAAGAGCGCCAGGAAGTGCTCGCGCAGCGCCATCAGCCGTTCGCCGGGGTCGGTGGCCACCAGGCCCTGGTCGATCAGGATCTTCAGCGCCACCGGGAAGGCCAGCGTGCTCAGCGCTGCCATCACCAGGAACACTCCGGCCCAGGCCACCCGCCCCCGATAAGGCCGGATGAAGGGCAGCAGCCCCGAGAGCGAGCGGGGCGTGGCGGCCGCTTCGCGTTGCTTGTCGTCGTCGATGCCTGTGACCATGCGCGGAGTCTATGCGGGCGCTTGTGGGCGGCAGTTTTGCCGCTTGGCCGTTCCGGCGTCTCCACCCCGCAGTTCGATGGTGCTTCAGTCGCGGTGGGTTGTGGTCGAATACACCGTGTCAGCCCGCTTGCCATGACCCCTTTCGACCCGACCCCGCCCACCCCCGCCGCACCCGTCACACCCCCTGCCTGGGGCGTGATGCACCGCCTGCCGCTGCCCTGGGCCGCGGCGCTGCTGATCGCGGTGGCCGCGGCCCTGGCGGCGGGCCTGCAATGGGGCCTGACGCGGGTGCTGGGTGCGCAGCCCTGGCTGGCACCGGTGGCCGCCGCGCTGGCGGTGCTGGCGGCCACGCTGCCCGCGGCGCTGCTGCTGCACCGGCTCACGCGCGGCTCGGCCAGCAACCCGATGCTGGGCACCGGCGTGCACACGCCGCTGGGCACCGCGCGACCGATGTTCCTGGAGCTGGCGGCGCGTGAATGGGCGCGCTCGCGCCGCTACGGCACCGGCGCGGCGCTGCTGCTGGTGGACGTGGACCGCTTCGCCCGGCTGGTGGAGTCGCGCGGCGGCACCGCCACCGACGCCGTGCTGGCCGAGATGCTGCGCCAGACCGCGCCCACGCTGCGCGGCGCCGACCTGCTGACCCGGTTTTCCGACGCGCAGATGGCCGTCTTCCTGGCCCAGGCCGACGCCACCGGCGCGCTCGACGTGGCCGAGCGCATCCGCGACCGCACCGAGCAGATGGAGGTGGCGATGCAGCACGAGGCCACGCCGCGCCGGCTGCGCGTCACCGTGAGCGTGGGCGTGGCGCAGCTGCGCCCGGCGCACCTGAACCTGCAGGCGCTGATCGAGGACGCGCAAGACGCCGTGCTGGCCGCGCGTCAGGCCGGCGGCAACTGCGTGCGCGCGGCGCCGGTCGATCTGAGCCGCTTCCGCCTCGCCGGGGGCTCGCGCGACGACACCCGGGCGCGGCCGACCTGAGCGGCCGGGCCACGACCGGCCCAGCGGCGGCGGCCCTGCCGTCACCCGCCACCTGTCACCCCATGCGCAGCGGCGCGGCGTAGCCCGTCATCTCCAGGTAGCCCAGGCCCACGCGGCGACCCTGGGCGTCCAGCAGTTCGCTCAGGCCCTCCCAGTACACGGTGCCGGTGCCGTCGCGGCTGGCCAGTTCCTGCCCGTCGGCCAGCGCCCGCACGCTGAAGGCGCCCGCGGCGGTCTCCACCTGCCACTGCACCGGGTAGCTCGCGGCGGTGGCCGGGCTCTGCCAGCGGCGGCCGGGCGTGAAGCGCACCTGCCCGGGCCCCAAGATCTGTGCCGCGGCGCCGTTGGCGCGGAAGCTGCCGCCGGCCCACAGCGCGCTGCCGTCGCGCCGGCGCAGCTCGAAGGCGGTGAGCGCGCTGCCGTCGAAGAGGTTCATGCCGATCCAGTCCCAGCCCACGGCCTGGGGGTGCAGGATCTCCTCGCTCCACTCGTGGTCGAGCCAGGCGCGGCCTTCGCTGGCGGTGCCGCCGTCGACCTGGCGTGCGCTCAGCTGCGGCTCGCTGTAGTAGTGGCTGGCCTGGGTTTCGTCGGGGCCCTTGCGCGAGAAGCCGGCGTCGCCCTGCAGCAGCACCGGCTGGGTGCGCTGGAGCGTGAGGTCGAGCGTGAACTCGCGCGCCGGCACGCGGCTGCGCCAGGTGTCACCTTCGCGCCGCAGCCACCAGGGGCCCAGGCTCACGTCGGCGTCGTGCGTGGCGGCGTGGGCGAGGGCCGAGCCGGGTGCACCCGACCAGCGGGCCAGGCGCTGGTCGTGCTGGTGCGTGGCCCGGCCGTCGGGGCCCAGGCGCGTGATCGCGGCGTGCGCAAACAGCAGGTGCCTTGCGGCGAAGCGGCTGCGGTTGTCCTGCGCCAGGCCGGTGCGGCTGCGGAAGAAGGTGACCTGGAAGCCGGCCGTCGGCACTTCAGGCGTGCCGAGCCAGCCGGTGGCGTACCACCACTCGGTGCGGGCGCCCAGGTGCGTGCCGTGGTCGCGCGGGAAGGTGATGGCGCGGCCGCGGCGCACCGGGTCGGGCGCTCCGTCGGGCGGCGCGGCGGTGGCCGCGCGGGCGGGCAGGGCCGCCGCGGCCAGGGCCGCCAGCAGGCAGGTGCGGCGCTGGGGGTTCACCGGTCTGACCGAGTGCTACACATGACGGTACTCAAGCAAGTTGTTGATCGTGTGGAAGTTGCTGCGGCCAGCCGTTCAGCGTGCAGGTCTCCGGCCGCGGGCGCGCTGCCTGCACGCTACAGCGGTTGCGCAGCGCGCGCTGAGAGCCTGGGCAGTCTCCCTCAGCTGAACAGTTCACGCTCGCACCGGGGCCCTGAAGACGGAGGTCTTCGGGTTCTCGGGATCGAACGTGACCAGCCCGATCGAAGCGTCTTTGCACCGGGTTCCTCGCTCGGGTCTACACAGCTTGCAGGGGCCGGCGCTCTGCCATCCGCCGGATGACCCATTCGCCCCCGGCAACAGTCATCAGCCACGTGCCGACGATGAAGAGGTCGGCGGCCAGCCCCAGGGGCGGTTCTCCGGTGATCAGGTAGAGGGGGAACATGAACAACGCAACGGTGCCCGACCCCATGCCGATGGCATAGGCGCGGATCATCCAGGTCCGGTGCCGACACAGGTCGTGCGCCCTGGCCGCGGTCACGCCCAGCGTCAGCGCCGCGATCAGCGCCAGGCCGAAGACCCCCCGTGTGGCATCGAGCAGCCACGTCGAACGGCTCTCGACCTGCAGCAGCAGCCCCAGCCCCGACAGCGCCAGCCCGATGCCCGCCAGCACGAAGACCCGCCCGGCCATGCGGTGCACGGTCCCGAAGCGGTGGCCCAGGGCGCGGACGAACTGCAGCGGCCCGAGCACGCCGTACAGCACGCCTGCGAGCGCGTGCGTGAAGTGCGAGACGGGAACGGCGGCCAGTCGCAGGCTGTCCTCGGGCAGGGCGCCCAGCGGGATCTGCACCACGCTGACAGCGGCCGTCATGACCGGGATGAAGGTGCACAAGGCCAAGGCCAGCACCAGCGGAACCGGTCGGGTGACGGCGCGGGTCATGGCGGCGCCGCACGCCGAGAACGCGGAGACCAGCCCCGCGCCCGACGCGATGCCGGCCAGCACCTGCCGCCAGCGGCGAGCTGGCGTTGTCGGGGGTGCGGCCAGCGACGGGGGTTCAGAACTCATGGGCAACGCCCCATGCCGCCGCGACGCCATGGCGCCGGCCGACCAGCGGGCTCGCCGCGACATCGTCACCCAGCCGTGAGAACCCGACGTTGGCCAGCACCTTCCAGTTCGATGCCAGGGTGTATTCGGCACCGACCGTGGCATCGACCTTGCGGCACCCCGACTTCGGTGTGTACACGGCGAACGACGTGGCCTGCGCCTGGGCTGCCGTCACGCCGAAGTGGGTCTGCATGTGGTCGCGATTCGCCCACGTCGCACCCAGCGCCAGGCGAAGCATGAAGCGGTCGGACACGGACCACGGCAGCTCGACGGTCAAGTCGGCCTGCACACCCTTGGGGCCGCGTTCGCTCAGCGACTGGCGCGCCACCAGCATCACCGGGCCGTAGCCGATGCCCAGGCCGGCCTCGGTGCTGGCCTGCACCTCGCCCATGCCGGCCAGGCGCTTGTCGCCAGGCGTCGGGTCGACTGTCGAGGTGTCCTTGTCCTTGCGGCCGGGGTCGAACTGCGCGACGAGGGCGAGTCTGAATCGTCCGGCTTCGATGGCGTTCCAGAAAAGCCCTCGCTGACCGAACTCGACGGTGCCCCAGTCGCGGCTGCGGTAGCTGAGCGTCAGGTCCGGGGCTACCAGCGTGCGGCGGTTCGGGCTGCCCTCGTAGGTGGGCACGGTCGCCAGGCCCAGGCCGATGCGGCCGCTGAACCCATACGCGGGCTCTTGCGGAACCGACTGCGCCTGCACCAGCGGACACATCACGAGGAACGTGGCTGCGATGACAGCCTGCACGGCCGTGACCGAGGTCAGGGCGAAGCGGGAGAGGGGCCATCGAGCAAGACGCGACCGGGCAGGGAAGTTGGGCATGTGGTGTGCGGAGTCAAACGATGGGAAGGAAGCCGGAAGCCGGAGGAAGGACATGCTGGCGACGACGGCAGGGCGAACGAAGCCCGACCCGGGTCTGAACCCGGGTGCGGGGTGACGTGAGGAAACTCAGGCCGGCTTGCGGGCCACGATGAAGACCCGGAAGTCCTTGCCCCTGGTGCCGTGCCGCTCGACCGACACGATGTCCATGCCCTGGCGGGCGATGGCCGACCGCAGCGCGTCGGCGTCGAAGCACAGCACCGGCGGCGCCTTGCCGATGGCCTGCATGAGGGGCAGTGCCAGGCAGGGAATCAGCGGGTTCATCTCGCTCAGGCAGGCCGTCTTGGAGATCAGCAGGCCGCCCGGCCGCAAGGTCTGCCTGGCCAGTTCCAGGGCGCGGTCCAGATCGCTCACCAGATGCAGCAGGTTGAAGGCCAGCACCACGTCGTGTTCGCCTTCACCGGCCACCGGTGCCTCGGCGTCGGCCACGGCAAAGCGCAACTGCGGCACCGGCTGGGCAGCCAGCTTCTGGCGGGCGATGGCGATCATGCCGGCCGAGACATCGGTGGCCAGCAGGCGCCGGGTGAAGGGCGCCAGACGCAACGCGGTGGTGCCGGTGCCACAGCCGATCTCCAGCACGTCCTGATCCGCGGACAGCATGTCCTGCACGCGCCGCAGCGTGAACTCGTAGCCGGCCATGTCGGCGATGGGGTCGGCGGCGTACTTCACCGCCATGCGGTCCCAGAAGCGCGCCTGGCGCACGCCCGCTGCCCGCGCAGGGGCGGACGGCGGGGTGTCGGCGGCGTGGGCAAAGGCAGGGGGCGGCATGGGCAGAGGCGACAGTCGTTCAAGGCAGCGCCCATGCTATCCATGCGCATCTTCAATAGAAACTGCGGTAGATTGCAGAGAACATATACATCCGCGCATGGATAACCTCGACTGGAACCAGCTGAAGGCGTTTCTGGAGACCGCGGAAACCGGCTCGTTGTCGGCGGCCGCGCGCAAGCTGGGCCTGACCCAGCCCACGCTGAGCCGCCAGGTGGCGGCCATCGAGCAGCGCATGGGCGTGACCCTCTTCGAGCGGGTGGGCAAGGCCATGGCGCTCACGCCGACGGGGCTGGACCTGCTGGAACATGCACGCGCCATGGGTGCAGGCGCCGAGGCCCTGCGACTGGCGGCCAGCGGCCGCTCGCACGCGGTGGGCGGCGTGGTCTCGGTCTCGGCCACCGACGCGGTGGCTGCCCACCTGCTGCCCCCGCTGATGCGGCGGCTGCGCGTGCAGGAACCGGGCATTGCGATCGAGGTGATCTCCTCCGACACGCTCAGCGACCTGCTCCGTCGCGAGGCGGACATCGCCATTCGACATGTCAAGTCCGAGCAGCCGGATCTGATCGCCCGCTTGATCCGGCAGGCCGCGGCCGGCTTCTACGCCGCCGAAGACTGGGTCCAGGTGCACGGCCATCCGCGCCGTGCCCACGAAGCGGCCGATCTGCCCTTCGTCGGCTCGGATCGCTCAGGCCGGTACCTGGCCTACCTGCGCCAGCATGGCCTGCCACTCAGCGAGGCCAACTTCAGTTGTTATGCCGACAACTCGATGGCCCACTGGGCCCTGGTGCGTCAGGGCCTGGGGATCGGCGCCATGATGGATGAGATCGCCCGCGACATGCCGGGCATCGTCCGGGTGCTCGACGAGGTGCAACCCCTGAGCTTCCCGATCTGGCTGGTCACGCACCGTGAACTGCGGACATCCCGGCGCATCCGTGTGGTGTTCGAGGCGCTGGCGCAGGGGCTGGCTTGACGGCGTGCGCGCATGGTTTGCAGGCAACAGCGGCATGACGCCGTGCCGTGACATGGTCCACACCGAAGCGCTGGCAGCGTCACGAGGCGGGCATGCATGCCAGCACAACGATCAAGCGGTTCCGCTGAATGGGAAGACGACAACGCGCGAGGCCGTGGCCAAGCGATCTCAGACCGCGGGCTTGACGCCAAGACGAGGGCCGAAATCGGTGTCGCGGATCTCGGCGTAGTCTTCGGCGGTGAAGCCGTCATGGTCGTGCGACAGCATCATCATCTCTTCGGCGATTTCGGGGAACTCACCCAACGGATACAGCTGCACGGTCGGCGTGCGCGCGGTGGGTGTCCAGCTGCGTCTGGGGTGAGCCGGCAGCATCACGTCCCGTTCCACGTACACGCAGTACTCGCCCACGTGGAAGGCGTCCCGCGACGCATGAAACTCGTCGATTTGCTGGCCGTCGATGGTCAGCACCTCGAAGTCGTCCACCCGCTTCACACCGTCGATGCGGCGCAGGGTCACCAGTCGCTTCATTCAATGTCTCCCGGCGTTCGGTGCAGAGGCACGCCAAGGCATGCTAACGCGCAATCTGAGCAATCGACGCACCGACCCCGTCGCGCGCCGCGGTGCCACTGGCGTCGAGGTTGTCGCGCCGGGGCACGTCGAAGTTGGACACGTAGGCGCGGTCACCCACGAAGACGATCGCCGACGGAAACTCCAGCGGCCCGGCGCTGGTGTTGCGTGCCATCGTCTGCACGGTGCCGTCGGGCGCCACCGCGACGACCGCGTTGACTTCGTTGGACGCCACCCACAGCCTCCCGTTGCGATCGAAGGCCACACCGTCGGCGCCTTCGAGCGCCGGGTCGCGTGCCAGCAGCGCCGGCGCCGCGCCCTTGCCATCGGCGGCCATGGCCACTTTCCAGATCGCGCCGCGTGCCGTATCGGCAATGTGCAGGGTGCCCCGCGCGTCGAACGCCAGACCGTTGGCCACGATCTGCTGCTGGGTCTTGCCGTCGGGCAAGGTCCGCACGAAGCGTTCGATCTGCACGGCCGGCTGTGCCACCCCGCCACTGGCCGCGACGCGGAACACGACGCCGCTGGCGCCACCGGACACGAACAGGTCGCCCTGCTTGTCGAAAGCCATGCCGTTGGCGCCCGGCGTACCGCTGGCCCAGGTCACGGCCAGGCCGGGTTGGGCCGGGTTCAGGTCGGCTGCGCTGACGCGCAGCACTTCGGCAAACGGCCCGGCGGCGATGAACAAATCACCGCGCGCATTGAAGGCCAGGCCCGACGCGTCGGCGTTCACCCGTTTGCCCTGGATGTCGCGTGGTTCGATGCGGGCCACCACCACGGGGGTCGGCGACCGGGGGTCGACACGCAGGATGTTCCCCGACACCCGATCGGCCACGTAGAGCATGCCCTGGCGGTCAGCAGCAATGCTCTCGGCGATGACCGTGCGGTCCACGCTGGCCGGGTCCAGGTCGACCAGGATCGAAGCCGTCGGGTTCTTCGGCGTCATGCTGGCGTACGCGGTCAGGACAAGCGCAAGGGAAGCGACCAGCAAGGATTTCATCGGGGACTCGGTTCGGTCGGTATGAGACCGGACGATCCTAGAAGAAGACGCACCGGAGTGCCTTGACTCCCGGCGTTGGCCCCGCAGCGGCTGGGCCAACGCCAGATGTTCTGCCCACGTGGCCTCGGTCCGGCTGCTGTGCCGCTGGCGGCCACTCAGTGGTTCGCTGCGTCCAGCAGCGGATGCGATGGAACCGGCCGATGGCCGCTTCGAGACCGGGGCATTGGCCCACCCACCGAAGCAGGCTGTCCTACCAGTCCTCCTTGACCGACATCACCGCCTGGCGCCCGGCCGCATTGCGCGCGCACAGCGCCGCCGTGGCCACGCCGGCCACCAGCACCGCGGCGGCCAGCGCGGCCAGGCGGGCCCAGGGCAGCACCAGATCCATCGTCCAGTGGAAGCTCTGCGGGTTGACCACGAACACCAGCACCATGCTGATCGCCAGTCCCAGCAGCAAGCCCATCACCACGCCGGCCGCCACCCAGGCCGCGGCCTCGCCGGCCACCACCGCGACCACCTGGGTTCGCGTCAGCCCCAGGTGCGACAGCAGCCCAAACTCCTTGCGCCGCGCCAGCACCTGCGCCGACAGGCTGGCTGCGATGCCCACCAGGCCGATCACGATGGCCACCGCCTGCAGGTAGTAGGTGACGGCGAAGCTGCGGTCGAAGATGCGCAGCGACAGCGTGCGCAGCTCGCGGCTGGAGGCAAAGTCCAGCATCGCCGGGTCGGGCAGCAGCGCGCGCAGCGCCTGCTGCACGGGCGCCAGCGCGGTGCCGGGTGCGAGCCACAGCGCGAGGTCGTTGACGCGCTCGTCGCCGGTCAGTCGCCGGTAGTCGGTGTCGGCCATCACCACGGCGCCGAACTGCCGCGCGTAGTCACGCCACACGCCCAGCACGCGTGCCTGCTGCAGCCCGCTCGGCAGCGGCAACGGGATCACGCTGCCTACCTGCGCGCCGTACAGCGCCACCATGGCCTCGCTGACGAACACGCCCAGCTCACCCGGCGCGGCGGCACGCGGCGCGGCCAGCAGCGGCAGCGCCGCGGCGGGGTCGGCCAGCGGGCGGGCGATCAGCGTCACCGCCGGGCGGCCGGGTTCCAGCTGCATGGACTGCAGCCGCGAGGGCTCCACGCGCTGCACCCCGGGCACCGCAGCCGCCTGCTGCACGAAGCCCGGCGGCAGCCAGGCCTGGTCGGCCGCGCCGCTGGAGCCGGCGCTGCGCGCGTACAGGTCGGCCGGCAACACGCTGTCCAGCCACTGGCTGACACCTTCGCGGAAGCTGGCCACCATCACCGTCAACGCGACCGACAGCGCCAGGCTCGCGACCACGCCCGCCACCGCGGCGGTGGCGGTGTGGCGCTGGAAGCGCGCACGCTGCAGCGCCAGCAGCGGCAATGCGCCGCGCACCGGCGGCGCTGCAGCCAACAGCGCATGCACCAGCGCCGGGATCAGCGCCACGCCGCCGAACAGCAGCGCCGCCACCGCCACGTAGGCCGCCAGCGGCAGCCCGGCGATGGGCGGCGCCAGCGCTGCGGCGCCGCCAAAGGCCAGCAGCGCCAGCCCGGGCCAGGCCGGCGGCGCCGCGTGCGCCGGCGCGCCCAGGCCCTTCAGCGCCAGCGCCGGTGCCAGCCGCTCGGCCTGGCGCGACGGCCACCACCCGCCCACCAGCGCCGAGGCCACGCCCAGCAGCCCGAAGGCCACCGTCGCGCCCCAGCCCACCTGCAGCGGCGGCACGATGCCGGGGAAGTAGCCGCCGCCCAGATCCCCAGCCATCAGGCGCAGCGCGGCGGCGGCCAGGCCCGCGCCCATCAGCAGCCCGATGGCGCTGCCGGCTGTGCCCAGCAGCGCACATTCGGCCAGCACCCAGCGGCGGCGCTCGTGCGCGGCCATGCCCAGCACCCCCAGCAGCGCAAAGGCCGGCGTGCGCTGCGCGACCGACAGCGACACCACCGAGAACACCAGGAACGCACCCACGAACAGCGCCACCAGCGCCAGCACCGTGAGGTTGACGCGGTAGGCGCGCGACAGGTTCGACACGCGCTGTTCGGCCTCGCCGGCCGGCACCGCGCTCACGCCCGGCGGCAGCGCCAGCCGCGCCACCAGGGCCCGGGCGTCGGCGCCCGGGGCCAGGCGCAGGTCGATGCGCGAGAGCTTGCCCAGCGCCTCGAAGCGCTGCTGCGCGCCTGCAAGGTCCATCACCACCAGCGGCGTGCCGCCGGTGGCCACGCTGCCGGCGATGCGCAACGCGGTGTAGCCCGGGCCGGCCTGCAGCTCCAGCGGCTGGCCGGCCCGTGGCTGCAGCGCGCTGCGTGCCGCGGCGTTGGGGAAGGCGGCGTCGGGGTCCAGCACGACGAGCCGGTCTTCGCCGTCGGCGGGGCTGGGCCACAGCGTGGGCGCCAGCGGCGCAGCCAGGAAGGCGTCGATGCCCAGCACGCGCACGGCAACGCGGCGGCCGTCGCTGCTGCGCGCGTAGGTGTCGATCTCCAGCACCGGGCTGGCCAGCTCCACCGCGGTGTCGGTGGCCACGCGCTCAAAGAGTGCATCGTCGAAGAGGCGGCCGCGCAGCGTCAGGTCGGGTTCGCCGTTGGCGGCGCGCACGGCCGATGAAAACTCGGCCAGCGCCGAGCTGTTGATCAGGTGCACCGAATACGCCAGCGCCACGCCCAGCGCCACCGCCATCAGCGCCGCGCCGTGGCGCCAGGGGTGGTGGCGCCACTCGCGCGTGGCCAGCAGGCGCAGCAGGCCCAGGTTCATGCGGCGGCGGCCGGGGCCGTGGACGGCGGCGCCGCCTCCTGCACACCGCCCGGCGTGAGCCGCAGCACGCGGTCGGCCGCCGCCGCGGCCGCGGCCGAGTGCGTCACCAGCAGGCAGGCCGCACCGGTGCTGCGCACCTGCTCGCGCAGCACGGCCAGCACCTTGGCGGCGGTGCCGGGGTCGAGGTTGCCGGTGGGCTCGTCGGCCAGGATCAGGCCCGGCGCATGCACCACCGCGCGTGCAATCGCCACCCGCTGCAGCTGCCCGCCCGACAGCTGCGCCGGCAGCCGCGCGCCCAGCTCGCCCAGGCCCACGGCGGCCAGCACCTGCGCCACGCGGGCCTCGTCCAGCCGCTGCAGCAGGCGCAGCGGCAGGCCCACGTTCTCGGCCACCGTCAGGTGCGGCAGCACATGGAAGGCCTGGAACACGAAGCCGAGGCTCTGGCGGCGCAGCCGCGCACGCGCCGCGTCGTCCTGCGTGGCGAGTGCCACACCGCCGATGCGGACCTCGCCGCTGTCGGCTTCATCCAGCCCCGCGATGCAGTTCAGCAGCGTGGATTTGCCCACGCCCGATTCACCGAGAAGGGCCACGAACTCGCCGCGTTGCAGGTGCAGCGAGACGTCGTGAAAGACCGGCGTGGTGCCGAAGCGCTTGCTCAGCGAATGAAGTTGCAGCATGGGTGAGGCGCATGATGCCGCAGCAGGCAAGGGCTCGTGTCTGTCTGCCCTTTGCAGGCGCTGTGCAAGCCCTCAGCAGACCGCTTTCCGAGCGCTGTCCGGGGCTTTGATGCCGCAGCGTGCGTGCTATCGTTTCCTGAACTCTTCTTCGCAGCGTGCCCGGCACCGCACGGGCCACGCCTCCTGCGTCACCTCTTGCATCAAGGCACCCCACCATGGCATACACCATCGATCTGTCAGGCCGCGTGGCCTTCGTCACCGGCGCGTCCAGCGGCCTGGGCGCGCAGTTCGCGCGCACGCTGGCCGCCGCCGGTGCCGGCGTGGTGCTGGCCGCGCGCCGGGTGGAGCGGCTGAAGGAACTGCGCGCCGAGATCGAGAGCGAAGGCGGCGTGGCGCACGTCGTCACGCTCGACGTCACCGACCACGCCAGCATCAAGGCCGCGGTGGCGCACGCCGAGACCGAGATGGGCGGCATCGACATCCTCGTCAACAACTCCGGCGTGAGCAACACGCAGAAGCTGACCGACGTGCACCCCGAGGACTACGACTACGTGATGGGCACCAACACGCGTGGCGCCTTCTTCATGGCGCAGGAGGTGGCCAAGCGCATGATCGCGCGCAGCAAGGGCGAAGCGCCCGGCACCTACACCGGCGGGCGCATCGTCAACGTGGCGTCCGTCGCCGGCCTGCGCGTGGTGGCGCAGCTGGGCGTGTACTGCATGAGCAAGGCGGCCGTGGTGCACATGACCCGCGCGATGGCGCTGGAGTGGGGCCGCTTTGGCATCAACGTCAATGCGCTGTGCCCGGGCTACATCGACACCGAGATCAACCACCACCACTGGCAGACCGAATCGGGCCAGAAGCTGGTGCAGATGCTGCCGCGCAAGCGCGTGGGCAAGCCGCAGGACCTGGACACGCTGCTCGTCACGCTGTGCGCGAACGAGAGCCACTTCGTCAATGGCGCGATCATCTCCGCCGACGACGGCTTCGGGGTCTGAGCACCTTGAGGCTGCTGTCACCCCTGGAAGCCCGCGTGCTGGGCGTGCTGGTCGAAAAACAGCACACGGTGCCCGACACCTACCCGATGTCGCTGAACGCGCTGGTGGGCGGGTGCAACCAGAAGACCGCGCGCAACCCGGTGATCGAAGCGACCGACGCCGAGGTGCTGACCGCGCTGGACGGCCTCAAGGCCTTAAGCCTGATCTTCGAGGGCAGCAGCAGCCGCGTCGTCAAGTTCGAGCACAACACCGGCCGCGTGCTGCAGGTGCCGTCCCAGGCGGTCGCGCTGCTGGCGGTGCTGATGCTGCGCGGCCCGCAGACGGCGGCCGAGCTGCGCCTGAACTGCGAGCGGCTGCACCGCTTCGCCGACATCTCCTCGGTCGAGGGGTTCCTGGACGAACTGGCCGCCAAGCCGGTGCCGATGGTGGTGAAGCTGCCACGCGCCGCGGGCGAGCGCGAGGCGCGCTGGGCGCACCTGCTGTGCGGCGAGGTCAGCCTGCCGCCAGGCCGCGTGGCGGCCACCGACGACGACCGCCCGGCCAGCCTGGGCGCCGGAGAGATTGCCGCGCTGCGCGCCGAGCAGACGCGCCTGGCCGCGGAAGTGGCCGAGCTGCGCGCGCTGGTGCAGCGCATGGCGCAGGAACTGGGAATCGCCTGACATGCGCTTCGAGCTGCCGGCCGCCAGGACGCTCATCCACCAGATGGTCCAGCCGCTGCGCTGGGGCGACATGGACGCCATGGGCCACATCAACAACACGCTCTACTTCCGCTACATGGAGACCTGCCGGCTGGACTGGGTCTTCAAGGTCGGCGGCAGCACCGACCTGTCGGGCCAGGGGCCGGTGATCGTCAACGCCTTCTGCAACTTCCTGAAGCAGCTTGAATTTCCGGGCGACATCCGCGTGACGCTGTTCGTGGCCAACCCGGGGCGCAGCAGCGTGGAGACGTACCACACCATCGAGCGCACCGACGAGCCCGGCGTGGTCTACGCCGAGGGCGGCGCCCGCATGGTCTGGACCGACTACGCCGCCAAGAAGTCGGCACCGATGCCCGACTGGTTCCGCGCGCACTTCGTTCCCGCCCCATGAGCGCAGGCCACCGCGCCTGGGCGCACGAGGCCATCCGCCGCATCGAGGCCGACTACCAGCGCAGCAGCGACACGCACCTGATCCCGCTGCCGCTGCCCGGTTTTGCCGGCATCGACCTGTACCTGAAGGACGAGTCCAGCCATCCCACCGGCAGCCTGAAGCACCGGCTGGCGCGCAGCCTCTTCCTGCACGCGCTGTGCAACGGCTGGCTGCACGAGGGCGGCGCGGTGGTGGAAGCGTCCAGCGGCAGCACTGCCATCAGCGAGGCCTACTTCGCGCGGCTGCTGGGCCTGCCCTTCGTGGCCGTGATGCCGAAGAGCGTCAGCCCGCAGAAGATCGACGCCATCCGCTTCCACGGCGGCCAGTGCCACCTGGTGGACGACCCGCGTGCGGTGTACGCCGAAGCGCAGCGCCTGGCACGCGAGCAGGGCGGCCACTACATGGACCAGTTCACCTACGCCGAGCGGGCCACCGACTGGCGCGCCAACAACAACATCGCCGAAAGCATCTACACGCAGATGCGGCGCGAGACGCACCCGTGCCCGGCCTGGATCGTGGCCAGCGCGGGCACGGGGGGCACGCTGGCCACGATCGGCCGCTACGTGCACTACAGCCGCCACGCCACGCAGGTGTGCGGCGTGGATGCCGAGCGCAGCGTGTTCTTCGACCACTTCCTGAGCGGCGACGCCACGCTGACGCTGGAGCAGGGCTCGCGCATCGAGGGCATCGGCCGCCCGCGTGTGGAAGCGTCCTTCGTGCCCGGCGTGCTGGACGCCATGGTCAAGGTGCCCGACCTCTGGAGCCTGGCTGCGATGCGCTCGCTCAGCGCCCGCCTGGGCCGGCGCGTGGGCGGCAGCACCGGCACCAACCTGGTGGCCGCGCTGGCCTGCGCGGAACAGATGCGCGAGCGCGGGCAGGCCGGCTCCATCGTCACGCTGTTGTGCGACGCCGGTGACCGCTACGCGCACAGCTACTACAGCGACGACTGGCTGCAGGCGCAGGGCCTGGGCTGCACCGCCGAGGCGGCTGCGGTGGACGCGCTGATCGACCACGGCACCTGGCCCGGGCCGCTGCGCCAGCAGTGGCGGCTGGCCGGCGCGCTGGGCTGAACCGCCGGCGCGCTGCGGCGTGCCGCCCTCAGGGCACCACGTCGTAGGGGCCACCCGCTTCCAGCGCCCGGATGTACGCCGGCCTGGCCTGGATGCGCCGCAGCCAGTCGGTCAGCTTCGGGTAGCGCTGGTCCAGCCCGGCGCGCGCCGCGGCGGCCTCCACCGGGTAGCTCATCTGCACGTCGGCCGCGGTGAACTCGTCGCCGGCGAACCAGGGGCGCGTGGCCAGTTCGGCTTCCATGAAGGCCAGCAGGCGCTTCAGGTTGGGGTCGATGAAGGCGGCGTTGACCTTGTCGGCGATACCGCGCACCACCGGCTTGATGAAGAAGGGCACCGGCGCCTCGCGCACCTTGTCGAACACCAGCTTCATCAGCAGCGGCGGCATCAGGCTGCCTTCTGAAAAATGCAGCCAGTAGGTATAGCGGCGCTGCTCCGGCGTGCCGGGCGCGGGGCGCAGGCGGCCGTGGCCGTGCACGTCGACCAGGTACTCGACGATGGCGCCGGATTCGGCCACGGTGGTGGCGTTCTTGCCGCTGCCCTCGGTGATGACCGGCGACTTGCCCAGCGGGTGCACCTGCGCCAGCTCGGGTGGCGCCATCAGCGTCTTCGGGTGGCGGGCGTAGCGCTGAACGCGGTAATGCGTGCCCTGGTGCAGGCCCAGTTCTTCCAGCAGCCACAGCACGCGCTGCGAACGGGAGTTCTCGAGGTGGTGGACGGTGATCATGCGGCGCATTGTCGTGCGCCGCGGCGGCCCCCGCGCGGCGCGGGGGCCTTGGCGCGCCGCGTTCAGTCCAGCGTCACCAGCTTGTGGCGCAGCGCCACCAGCACGGCCTCGGTGCGGTTGTCGGCGTGCAGCTTGGCCAGGATGTTGGTGACGTGGAACTTCACGGTCGGCATGGCGATGGTCAGCGCGGTGGAGATCTCCAGGTTGGACAGGCCGCGCGCCATCAGTGCGAGCAGCTCGCGCTCGCGCTGCGTCAGGTCGGCACCGACGCCGGGCCCGCGCTGGCTGGCGGCCAGCGCGTCGGTGACTTCGGGCGCCATCACGCGGTGGCCGCGGTGCGCACGCTGGATCACGCTGACGAGCTCGTGCGAGGACGCGTTCTTCAGCAGGTAGCCGCTGGCACCGGCGTCGAAGGCGCGCCGCACCTCGGCCGGATCGAGCAGGCTCGTGAGGATCACGAAGCGGGTCTTCGGCAGCAGCGGCAGCAGCGCGCGGATGGCGGCCACGCCGTCCATGCGCGGCATCACCAGGTCCATCAGCACCACGTCGGGCACGAGCGCGGGCGCCGTGCGTACGGCGTCCTGACCGTCGGCCGCATCGCCCACCCAGCTCAGGCCCGGTTCTGCCTTCAGCATGGCCGCCAGCCCGTGCCGGATCATGGGGTGGTCGTCCACCACGAACACTCGAATCGTATCCATCGTTCGGCTCAGCTCCAGGTCGTGTTCAGCAGCAATTCGGTGCCCTCGCCGGGCGCACTTCTGACAGTCAGCGTGGCGCCGCAGGCAGCCGCACGTTCGCGCATGTTGTCCAGGCCGAAGTGGCCCGGGTGGGCGGCTTCGGGGTCGAAGCCGCAGCCGTCGTCCACCACGTGCAGCCGGCCCTGGCCCGGCGGCCCGATGGTCCAGCCCACGTGCACGTGGCGGGCGCCGCTGTGGCGGCCGATGTTGGACAGCGCCTCCTGGGCGATGCGGTAGATCTGGATGCGCTGCGCCGCGGGCGGGCCCGGCTCGCTGGCGTAGTCGCTGGTGACCTCGACGCCGCCGCGGCCGGCCAGCGCCTCCACCGCGTGCTGCAGCAGATCGGGCAGGCGCACGCCTTCCAGCGCGTCGGGGCGCAGCTCGAACAGCATCATGCGCATCTCGGCCAGCGCGCTGCGGTTCAGCCGCTCCAGCGTCTGCACCTGGCCGCGCGTGGCCTCGTCCAGCGTGTCGGCGCGTGCCAGCGTGCCGGCCACCAGGTTGGCTGCAAAGAGCGTCTGCGACACCGCGTCGTGCAGGTCGCGTGCGATGCGGTTGCGCTCGGCCACCACGGCCTGGTCGCGCTGTTGTGCCAGCAGGTGCGCGTGGCGCAGCGCCAGCGCGGTCTGGCTGCCCACGGCGGCCAGCAGGCGCTCGCGCTCCGGGCTGAAGAAGTCCTGCTCGCCGTGGTCGACACGCATCACGCCCAGCACCTCGTCGCGAACCTTCAGCGGCACCGCCATCCAGGCGCGTGTGCTGCGGTACAGCGCCGAGGTGCGCGCGTCGTCGGTGACCATCTCCCACAGCCACGACAGCAGGCTCTGGCGCGGGCGGTTCTCGACGATGGCCTGCCCGGCGGCCTCGATCTGTTCATAACGCTGCAGGTTGGTGCGCGACAGGCGCAGGCCCGTGAGCGCGCCGATGTCGGTGCCGGCGAGCTCGCCGTCGTGGCTGCGAAAGCCCATCAGCACCACCGGCTGCTGCGCGTCCAGGCCGGTGCGCGCCCACAGCGACGCGCTGGAGTAGTCCACGGTCTGGCCCAGCGCGCCCAGTGCCTCGCCCACCAGCGCGCCGATGTCGGTGTGGCTGGCCAGGCCGACCGAGAGGTCCTGCAGCGAGCTCAGCTCCAGCGTGCGCGACTGCAGCTGCGCGCCGAGCTGCGCATTGCGCGCCTCCAGCGCCTTGCGGCGCTGGCGCGCCACCTCGACCACGCGGCGCAGCGCCAGCGTGCCGTGGTGCAGGTCTTCGCAGGGCGCCAGATAGGGCAGGTTGGCGTCGTCGGCCGCGTCGTCCAGCACCAGCGCGCGGGCCGACTGCGTCAGCGCCCGGTGCGCCTGCCGCGCGCGCCAGGCCGGCCAGGCCGAGGCGCCCGCGGCCAGCAGCGCCGCGCCGGCCAGCCAGGCCAGCGCGTCGGGGTCCAGGCCGCCCCAGCGCAGCGCGGCCAGCAGCGCGCCGCCGCCGGCCAGGCCGCCGGCGGCCAACGATTGCCAAGGCAGCGTGAAGCGCTCGAACTGGCGGCGCAGGCTCTGCATCTCAGGGCTCGTGGGCCGGGGGGGGCTGGCGCTGGAGGGCAGAGGTGACGACGGAGGCGTCTGCGGCCGCGGGTGCGGTTGCGGGTGGCGACGCCGTCGAAGACGCCGTCCCAGGTGCGGTCGCAGGCCCGGGCGCAGCGGCCGGGGCCGGTGCATCGGGTGCCTGGGGGCCGCGAGCCTGCGCACCGGGCGCGTCGAACGAGGCCGCCACGCGGTCGAGCACGCGACCTGCCGCCGGGTGGCCGCCGATGCCGATGGCCACCGCCAGACCCAGCGCGATGCCGCCCACCACCGCACCGAAGGCAACGGTGACGATCTGCGCCGGCAGCCCGGCCTGGTGCAGGGCCAGCGCCGCCGTGAAGAACAGGATCGCCGCGCGCGCCGCCCAGGCCAGCAGCGCTGCGTTGCGTGCCGTGCTGGCGGTGATGGCCCGCGCCGCCATTGACGCCAGGATCAGCCCGGCCACCACGATCACCCCCGCCACGCCCAGCCGCACCAGCGCCGCGCCGGTGCTGGCCAGCATGGCGGTCAGCACCGGCAGGCCCAGGATCTCGCTGGCCTGCGTCAGCGCCACCGTGATCACCGCCACCATCACCGCGGTGCCGCCCAGTTCGGGCAGCGTGCGCCCGGCCAGGCGCAGCGGTGCCGCGCCCAGGCGCTGCGGCAGGGTGTCCAGGCCGATGCCGGCCAGCAGCGCGGTCACCAGGCTGGCCAGCGCGCGGCCGATCAGCGCCGCCACGCCCACGACGATGACTGCCGACAGCAGCCTGGGAATCAGGCTGATGACGGTTTCCAGCAGGCGCGACAGCGGCTGCGTCACGGCCTCCAGCCCCAGCGGCTGCAGTGCCGCCACCAGCGTGGGCAGCAGCAGCAGCGCGTAGGCAGCGGTGCCGGCCACGCCGGCCAGGCCGTCCTTGCCCAGCGCCGGGCCCAGGCCCAGGCGATCGGCCACCTTCTCGGAGCCGGCGGCGCGCAGCAGCCCGCTGACGATCTGGCGCACGATGTTGGCCAGCAGCAGCCCCACGCCCAGCACCACCACCGCGCCGAACAGGTTGGGCACGAAGCCCATCAGCCGCGACAGCATGGTGTTGACGGGCGCCAGCAAACCTTCCAGTTCCAGGGCACCCAGCAGGGCCGGCAGCGCCAGCAGCCACACCAGCGCGCCCGCCACGCCGGCCAGGGTGGCGATCAGGCCGGGGCTGTGCAGCCGCTCGTCGATGCGCAGACGGGTGCCTGCGCGCAGCGCCGCGGCGCGCAGCAGCCGCGCCCCGATCCAGGCCGCGGCCAGGATGGCCAGCGCCGCCAGCACACGCGGCACGAAGGGGCCCAGCGTGGCGGTGGCGGCGTCGAGCAGGCGGGTGGCGGTATCGATGGCCATGACAGGCCGACGATGTTACGGGGTGGGGGGTATGGTCTTCCCATACCCTGGTATGGGCCGTGTTGCGCCGCGGAGGCCCATGGCCAGGGCGTGGCCCGCCCGCCAACCCGCAGGCCGCGCAGCGCGCGGCGCGTCAGGCCTGGCCCGACAGCAGCCGGTGCACCAGCTCGGTGGTGGTGGCCGCGCCGGTCTTGCGCATCAGGCGGGCCCGGTAGACGTCCACCGTGCGCGGGCTGATCTCCAGCCGGCGGCCCACCAGCTTGCTGGTCAGGCCCTGGATCAGCAGCGCCGCCACCTCGCGCTCGCGCGGCGTCAGCTCCACCGACAGCACGCGCCTGGACGACAGGTCCTCGAAGGCCCAGATGCCCGCCGCGTGCGGCTGCCGCGGGTCGAGCGCGCGGCCGCTGACGTGGCACCAGAACAGCTCGCCGGCCTGCGCGCCGGCCAGCCGGCGCATCACACGTTCGTCCTCGTAGCGACCGCTGCGGTCGAGCTGGGCTTCGATGCGCTGGCCGGTGCGCTCGAACTCGTCGGCGGTGGGGTAGAGGATCTGGAACGACTGGCCGATGAGCTCGTCGCGCTGCGCGCCGAACATCGCCAGCAGCTGCTGGTTGCAGTCGATCACCAGGCGCTGGCGCGAGATCACCAGCCCCACCGGCGCCAGCTCGAAGGCGCTGCGGTAGTCGAGCGCGGCGTCGGCCTTCACAGCAGCGCGTAGGTGGTGGTGGCGTGCGCGGCCAGCTCGCCCCGGGCGTCCAGCAACTCCACCTCGCCGAAGACCAGCTTGCGGCCCAGCCGCAGCACCCGGGCCACCACGCGCACCTCGCCGCTGTCGCCAGGCACCGGACGCAGGAAGCTGGTCTGCAGCTGCACCGTGCTCATGGGCTGGAAGGCGCCGATGCGGGTCATCACGGCCAGCACCATCGCGGTGTCGCAGGCCGCCATCAGCGTCTGGCCGCACAGCACGCCGCCGGCATGCACGTGCAGCGGGGTCACGGGCAGCGCCAGCGTGATCTCGCCGGCCCGGGCGTCCAGCACCTGCAGCTGCAGCTGCATCACCCAGGGCGCAAACAGGCGCGCCAGCGCGTCCTGCAGCATCGCGTGATCGGCCGCGGAGGGTTCGGGCGGCTGGGCGGGTGTGGATGGGGCGGTCATGGCGGTGGTGCGGGGCGGCGGGCCGGCAAGGCCGGCGTGGGTGAAAAAAGCTAGGCGATCTTACGTACTGTCTACGTAATGGCTTACGTAGTACGCTGCGCGCCTCACGGCCCTGCGGCCCCCAGGAGACGACAGCGATGAACAAGATTTTCCCCAGCGCCAGCGCCGCGCTGGACGGCATCGTGCACGACGGGCAGCTGCTCGCCGTGGGCGGCTTCGGCCTCTGCGGCATCCCCGAAGCGCTGATCGACGCGCTGCGCGACAGCGGCAAGCGCCACCTCACGGTGATCTCCAACAACGCCGGTGTCGACGGCTTCGGCCTGGGCAAGCTGCTGGAGACGCGGCAGATCCAGAAGATGATCAGCAGCTACGTCGGCGAGAACAAGGAGTTCGAGCGCCAGTTCCTGGCCGGCGAGCTGGAGCTGGAATTCACGCCCCAGGGCACGCTGGCCGAGAAGCTGCGTGCCGGCGGCGCCGGCATCCCGGCCTTCTTCACGCGCACCGGCGTCGGCACCGTGGTGGCCGAGGGCAAGGAGCTGCGTGTCTTCGGCGATCACACCTACGTGATGGAGCACGCGCTGGTGCCCGATGTCAGCCTGGTCAAGGCCTGGAAGGCCGACACCTCGGGCAACCTCGTGTTCCGCCTGACGGCGCGCAACTTCAACCCGGCCGCCGCGATGGCCGGCAAGATCACGGTGGTGGAAGTGGAAGAGATCGTTCCGCTGGGCGCGCTGGAGCCCGACGCGATCCACCTGCCGGGCATCTACATCGACCGCATCGTGCTCAACGCGACGCCGGAGAAGCGCATCGAGAAGCGCACGGTCACCGAAAAATCGACCGAGAAAGCAGGAGCCTGACCATGGCCTGGACCCACGACCAGATGGCCGCCCGCGCGGCCCACGAGCTGCACGACGGCTACTACGTCAACCTCGGCATCGGCCTGCCCACGCTGGTGGCCAACTTCGTGCGCAAGGACATCGAGGTCTGGCTGCAGAGCGAAAACGGCATGCTCGGCATCGGCGCCTTTCCCACCGAGGACCAGGTCGACGCCGACCTCATCAACGCCGGCAAGCAGACCGTCACCACCATCCCCGGCAGCAGCATCTTCGGCAGCCACGACAGCTTCGCGATGATCCGCGGCGGCAAGGTCGACCTCAGCATCCTGGGCGCCATGCAGGTCAGCGAAAAGGGCGACCTGGCCAACTGGATGATCCCCGGCAAGATGGTCAAGGGCATGGGCGGCGCGATGGACCTGGTGGCCGGCGTGGCGCGTGTGCTGGTGCTGATGGAGCACGTGGCGAAGAAGAAGGACGGCAGCATCGACCTGAAGATCCTGCCCGCCTGCACGCTGCCGCTGACCGGCGTGGGTGTGGTCAACCGCATCATCACCGACCTGGCGGTTCTGGACGTCACGCCGCAGGGCCTGAAGGTGGTGGAGATGGCGCCGGGCGTGAGCTTCGAAGAGCTGCAGAACAAGACCGGCGTGCCGCTGCACCACTGACGTCCGGTCTCGCGGGCTTCACACCACCGGCATCGCACGAGCGTGCAGCCCGCGATGCCAGCACGCCGATCGACGCCGGCCGCCCTGTGGTCGGCCGGGCTGCTGGTGCTGGCCGGCTGCACGGGCGCGCCGCCCCGCGTGCAGTCACCCGCCGCGGCAGCGCTGCCGGCCCTGCCGGAGATGGCCTCGGGCTGGACCGCCAGGCCCGTGCTCGAAGCCCGCCGCACGATGGTGGTGGCCGCCCACCCGCTGGCCGCCGAGGCCGGCCTGCAGATGCTGCGCGAGGGCGGCTCCGCGCTCGACGCCGCCATCGCGGCGCAGATGGTGCTGGCGCTCGTGGAGCCGCAGTCGAGCGGCATCGGCGGCGGCGCCTTCCTGATGCACTGGGACGGCAGCGCGGTGCAGGCCTGGGACGGGCGCGAGACGGCGCCCGCTGCGGCCGATGCACACCTCTTCATCGGCGCCGACGGGCGGCCCGTGCCGTTTTCGGAAGCCGTGCTCGGCGGTCGTGCGGTGGCCACGCCCGGCGTCGTCAGGATGCTGGAGGCCGCGCACCGGCAGCAGGGCGTGCTGCCCTGGGCCCGGCTGTTCCAGCCGGCAGTGGCGCTGGCCGAGGCCGGCTTTCCGCTCGGCGTGCGGCTGCACCTGCAGCTGAAGGCGGACGCCGCCCTGCGGCAGGACCCGCTGGCCCGCGCCCACTTTTACGGCGCCGATGGCGAACCGCACCCGGTTGGCCACCGCCTGCGCAACCCGGCGCTGGCCGCGGTGCTGCGCGCCATCGCCGCCACGGGCAGCGACGCGCTGCACCGGGGTTCCGTGGCCGCCGACCTGGTGGCCCGTGTGCGCGGCCACCGCGTGCCGGGGCGCCTGAGCGAGGCCGACCTGGCCGGCTACGCCCCGCGCGAGCGCGAGGCCCTGTGCACCGTGTGGCGCGCCGCCTACCGCATCTGCGGCTTCCCGCCGCCCTCGTCGGGCCACCTGGCGGTGATGCAGATCCTGGGCGTGCTCGAGCACCTGCCCGCGGTGGCGCAGCCGCTGCAAGCAGGCTTGCCCGGGCCCGACTGGCTGCACCTCTACACCGAAGCCTCGCGCCTGGCCTATGCAGACCGCGCGCTGTACGTGGCCGACCCGGACTTCACCGCCGCACCCGCCGGCCGCTGGACCAGCCTGCTCGACGACGCCTACCTGCGCCAGCGCGCCGCGCTGGTGGGCGCGCAGAGCATGAAGACCGCCGCGCCCGGCCAGCCTGCCGGTGCCACGCTGGCCCATGCGCCCATGCCCGAGCAGCCCGAACACGGCACCAGCCACGTCAGCGTGGTCGATGCGCAGGGCCGTGCGGTGGCGCTCACCACCACCATCGAAAGCGCGTTCGGCGCGCGCCTGATGGCCGACGGCGGCACCGGCCTGCCCGGCGGCTACCTGCTCAACAACCAGATGACCGACTTCGCGCTCGCACCCGCCGACGCCCAGGGCCGCCCGGTGGCCAACCGCATCGAGCCCGGCAAGCGCCCGCGCAGCAGCATGAGCCCGACGCTGGTGTTCGACGTGCAGAGCGGCCGCCTGCTGATGGTGCTGGGCTCGCCCGGCGGCCCGGCCATCGTCCACTTCGTGGCCAAGGCGCTGATTGGCACGCTGGCCTGGGGCCTGGACTTGCAGCCGGTGCTGGCCCTGCCCAACTTCGGCAGCTTCAACGGGCCCACGGTGCTGGAGAAGGGCCTGTTCCCGCCCGCCACCGCCGAGGCGCTGCGCGCACGCGGCCACACCGTGAACGAGATCGAGCTGACCAGCGCCGTGCACGTCATCCAGCGTGGTCCGCGGGGTTGGTTGGGCGGCGCCGACCCGCGGCGCGAAGGCCAGGCCCTGGGAGATGGCGGCGAGCAGCCGGTGCGGCCCCGATCGCCCTGAAGCGCTCAGGGCCCCGCCCAGGGACCCCGATGCGGCGCGCGCCGCGCTCGACGGCCGCGCGGAGGCCCCGACGTTGGACGGCTTCTGATCAGCGCCCGGCCAGCGCCTGCGCCGCTTCGCCCACCAGCGCCGGGCCCTGGTAGATGAGGCCGGTGTAGATCTGCACCAGGTCGGCGCCAGCGTCGATCTTGGCGCGCGCGTCGGCGCCGTTCATCACGCCACCGGCGCCGATGATCGGAAAGCCCGCGCCGAGTGCGCTGCGCAGCAGGCGGATGACGCGGTTGCTGGCCTCGAACACCGGGCCGCCGCTCAGGCCGCCCACCTCGCGCGCGTGCGGCAGGCCCTGCACGGCGTCGCGCGCCACCGTGGTGTTGGTGGCGATGACGCCGTCGATGTGGTTCCTGCGCAGCGTGAGCGCGATCAGGTCCACCTGCGCCGGCTCCAGGTCGGGCGCGATCTTCACGAACATCGGCACCAGCTTGCCGTGCTGTTGCGCCAGCGCTTGCCGGCGCCGCTGCAGCACGGTCAGCAAGGCGTCGAGCGCGGCGTCGCTTTGCAGCTCGCGCAGGTTGCGCGTGTTCGGGCTGCTGATGTTGACCACCACGTAGTCGGCGTGCGGGTAGACGCCGTCCAGGCACTGCAGGTAGTCGTCCACCGCGCGCTCCATCGGCGTGGCGGCGTTCTTGCCGATGTTGAGCCCGACGATGCCGCCTGCGGCGCGGAAGCTATGCGCGCGCTTCACGTTGGTCACGAAGGCGTCCAGACCGTCGTTGTTGAAGCCCAGCCGGTTGATCAGTGCGTTCCTGGCCGGCAGCCTGAAGATGCGCGGCTTGGGGTTGCCGGCCTGCGCCTTGGGCGTCACGGTGCCGACTTCGATGAAGCCGAAGCCCATCGCGCCCAGGCCGTCGATGCAGCGGCCGTTCTTGTCGAGCCCCGCGCCCAGGCCGATGCGGTTGGGAAACTGCAGGCCCGCCAGCGACACCGGGTCGGACACGCGTGGTTGCGCCCACAGGCACTGCGCGGGCGTGTTCTGCAGCCGGGCGATGCTGCCGAGCGTCAGGTCGTGTGCGGTCTCCGGGTCCAGGCCGAAGAGGAACGGGCGCGTCAGCGCATAAGGCACGAGTGGCATGGCGGTGATTGTCTCAGGCCGGGTGCAGCCGGCCGGGCGCGGCTGTTGCCGATAATCGACGTCATGAAACAAGACGAACTGAAAGCGCTGGTCGGCCGCGCGGCGCTGCAACACGTGGTGCCCGGCGAACTGGTGGGCGTGGGCACCGGCAGCACGGTCAACCATTTCATCGACGCACTGGCCGGCATGAAGGCGCAGATCCGCGGCGCGGTGTCGAGCTCGGTGCAAAGCACCGAGCGGCTGCGCGCGCACGGCATCGTGGTCTTCGAGGCCGCCGAGGTGCAGCGCCTGCCGGTGTACGTGGACGGTGCCGACGAGATCGACGGCAGCGGCTGCATGATCAAGGGCGGCGGCGCCGCGCTCACGCGCGAGAAGATCGTGGCCGACCTGGCCGAGCGCTTCGTCTGCATCGTCGACCAGAGCAAGCAGGTGGCGGTGCTGGGCGCATTTCCGCTGCCGGTGGAGGTGATCGCGATGGCCGCGGCGCAGGTCACACGGCGTTTTACAGCCCTGGGCGGGCAGGCGACGCTGCGGCCCGGCGTGCTGACCGACAACGGCCACCCGATCCTCGACGTGCGCGGCCTGCGCATCACCGACCCGGCCGCGATGGAGGCCGAGATCAACCAGTGGCCCGGCGTCGTGACGGTGGGCATCTTCGCCCGCCACCGTGCCAGCCTGTGCCTGCTGGGCACGCCGCAAGGGGTGCAGACGCTGGTGTTCTAATCGGGGCAACACCTCCCACAGAGACATCCCAAGGAAGCGCTTTGGCCAAACCCAACTATTCGTTCGAAAAGCGCCAACGCGAGTTGGCCAAGAAGAAGAAGAAGGAAGAGAAGGAGAAGGAAAAGGCCGCACGCAAGGCGGCCGGCCTGCCGCCGCTCGCCGACGAGCCGGACGAGGCCGATCCTTCCGACGCGCCCGACTCCCCCGCTCAGCCGGGCTGAGCCCCAGCCCGCCGCGCGGCGCGCACGATCCAGCGCGCCGGGTCCACGGCGTCGGCCAGGTCCTGCTCCAGCGGCCACGGTGCCCCGGTGGCCTGCGCGGCCACCAGCCGGGCCAGCAGCGGCGCGACAGTAAGGCCGCGCGCCCCCAGCGCGGTCAACACGAACAAACCCCTTTCGCGCGGCAGCAGCCGCGCCTGGTCCTGCCGGCTGCCGGCCGGCAGCCCGAGCAGCGGCATGGCGCCGGCAATCGGCAGCCGGTCGTCGGTGTGCAGCCGCCAGCCGACCCGGCCCTGCCAGAGCGCGGGGTCGGCCGGCGCATGCAGGCCGGTGAGGCGCTGCAGGCGATCCAGGTTGTGCAGGTGGTCGGCCTGGCGCACGGTCGCGTCCAGGTCACCGGGCTGGCGCGTGGCGCCGCACAGCAAGCCGCCGGGCAGCGGCAGCGCATAGCCGCTGCCGGCGATCGGCAGGCGCAGCGCGGTGGGCTCGGCGCAAGACCAGTGCGTGACCTGCCCGCGGCTCTGCCCCAGCGGCCATGGCCATGCGCCCAGCGGCCGCAGCAGCTCGGCCGTGCCCGCGGCGCAGGCCAGCACGAGCAGGCGGCTGCGCGCCAGCACCGCCTGCCGGGCATCGAGCAGCAGCCAGTGGTCACCGTCGCGCTGCACCGCGGCCACCGCGGCGCCGGTTCGCAGCGTGATGCCGGGCTGCGACAGCGTCTCCCGCACCCAGTCGGGCGGCGACAGCCAGCCGCCCTGCGGGAAGTGCCAGCAGGCGTGCTGCACGGTCACGCCGGCCTGCTGCGTGGCGGCGGTGGCGTCCAGCGCCTGCACGTAACCCGCTGGCAGGCCCAGGCGCTGCAGTTGCGCCTGCAGGTCGGCCAGCGGCACGCCGGCATCGGCCAGCCGCAGCAGGCCGCCAGCCTGGCCGGCCACGCGGCCGCTGGCGAGTGCGTGGCGATACGCCACGTTCGCCGCCAGCGCCGCGGCGCGGAACAGGCGGGCATGCGGGCCGTCGTCGGGGTTCACGGTGCCGTGAAAGAGCCCGGCCGGGTTGCCGGAGGCAGCGCCGGCGGCCACCGCTGCCGCCTCGAACACGGTGACCCCCAGGCCCTGCCGCCGCAGCGCCTGCGCCATGGCCGCACCCGCCAGGCCGGCGCCCACCACCACGGCCTCGTGTGTCTGCACGGCCAGCGGCGGGGGCCGGCGTGGCGCATGCCGAGGACGCCAGTCGGCGGTGGTGATGGCGATGGGGCGGGCGGCCTGGCCAGGCGCCGCGCGGGCGACGAAGCCGGCAGTGGCCAGTGCAGCCTGCAGGCCGGGCGGGTTTTCGGCGCTGGCCAGCGTGGCGCCGGGGGCGGCGAGTCGCGCCACCGCCTTCACCGCCTGCAGCGTGCGCGCCGGCGTGCCGGTGCCGGAGGCCGACACGAGACCCTCGAGGTCGATCGCGTCGGCCTCCAGGCGCAGCCGGGACAGCACGGCGCCGGGTTCGCCCACGGCCAGGATTAGCTGCACGCGGCCGGCGTCGAAATCCAGCAGGTGCAGATTGCGTGTCGGCGGCGGCCAGGCCTGCAGCAGTGCGGTCGCGAGCTCGGGCCAGGGCGATGCGGCCAGGGCGTGTTCGAGTTCGGCGTGGCTGGGCGGGTGCGCGGCCACCTGCACCACACACAAGCGCTCGCAGCGCTCGGGGTCGGCCCGCCAGGCCTGCCACCACGCCAGGAAGCCGTGCCCTTGGCCCATGCCGGTTCCCAGCACCACGAAGCGCTCACGGCCGGCCCAGCGCGCGGGCAGGCCGTGACCGTGCAGCACGCGGTGGCTGGCGATCAGCCAGGGATCGTGGGGCAGGGCGCCGTCGGTCCCCGCAGCAGCGCCGGCAGCCACCCCCGCCCCGTGGCCGGGCCCGTCGTTCACGCCTTCAGGCCGGCTGCGCGCGCGCCGCCAGCCAGGCCAGCAGCGGCTCGCGCACCGACTGCAGCCCGCGATAGGCCAGCACGGCCGGGCTCATGCTCTGGATCGCGTCGTGCAACCGGGCGGCCCGCGCCGGTGTGTCCAGCGCGTCCACCAGCCGTTCCACCTGCACCTGGATCGTGAACACGGCTTGCGCCTGCTCGGGCAGCGGGATGAAGGTCTGGCGCTCGGTGCGCCACCAGGCCTGGTCGATGCGGGTCTGCGCCCAGCGCTCGCCCGTGCTGCGTGCCGGATGGGCGTGCAGCCGCGGCTGGTCGGTGACGTTCCAGACGAAGCGCTCCCAGCGCTCGTCGCCACACACCAGGCGGGCCAGCGAGTCGGCGGCCTTCACCAGCAGGGTGTTGTCGGCCACCGGGCCGTGCACGGCGGCAAAGGGCTGGCCCACCTTGGCCTCGGGCGCCCAGTGGCTGGGCAGCGCCACGGCCAGCCACGGGATGGTGGCGTCGCGGCCGTCCACGACCGCCAGGTCTTCTGCGAAGGCGAGCGACAGCAAGCCCGCCAGGCGCCACTCGGGTGGCAGGCCGGCGAGGCAGCGCGTCACCTCGTCGCCCAGGCCGAACACGCCGGTGGCGGTCTGCTCGACTTCGCCGTGCACGTCGGCCGCGGTGCCCAGGTGCAGGGCCTGGGCGCGATCGCCGTCCCACTGCCAGGCCTGCGGGTGTTTTGCCGCCGCGTGGCGGCACACGGCGTCCAGTGCGGGCGCGGGGTCGAAGCCCGCGCGCTGCACCAGCGCCTGGGGCCAGAAGGCCGACAGCACCGCGAGCTTCTCGCGCTGGTGGCGCGAGCCCGGTGCCAGCGGCGTGAGCTGCGCCATGCCGGGGCTCAGGCGGCGCAGCCCGGGCTGCATGCGGAAGGGGGTGCTGACGGCGACGTCGAAATCGAAGGACATGCGTGGATGATGCCGAAAAGGGGGATCGTCGAAGAAGACGCCCCGACGAGCCGCACCAACACGAAGGGCACCCGAAGGTGCCCTGCTCGACCGGGGGTGCGGCGGCGCGGTGGCGCGCCGCCACCGCCTTACACGCGCTTCTTGTACTCGTGCGTGCGGGTGTCGATTTCGACCTTGTCGCCGTTCTCCACGAAGATCGGCACGCTGATCACGAAACCGGTGCCCACCAGCTTGGCCGGCTTCAGCACCTTGCCCGAGGTGTCGCCCTTGACGGCGGGATCGGTCTCGATCTCGCGCACCACGGTGGTGGGCAGTTCGACCGAGATGGCCTTGCCGTCGTAGAACACCACTTCGACGGACATGTTGTCCTCGAGGTAGCTGATGGCGTCGCCCATGTTCTCGGCTTCCACCTCGAACTGGTTGTAGTCGGCGTCCATGAAGGCGTACATCGGGTCGGCGAAGTAGGAGTAGGTGCACTCCTTCTTGTCCAGGATGACCTGGTCCATCTTGTCGTCGGCCTTGAAGACGGTCTCGGCGCCGAAGCCGCTGAGCAGGCTCTTCATCTTCATGCGCACCGTGGCGGCACCGCGGCCGCCGCGGCTGTATTCGGTCTTGAGCACGACCATCG